>FWWM01000425.1_pt1 | contig 138202 bp, 134 predicted proteins | sample 2228351 | NCBI WGS metagenome assembly FWWM01 (sample SAMEA103939774, study PRJEB20133) | metagenome
CAGGGGCTCGCCGCGTACTTCATCGAGCGCGACGCCGACGGGCGCTTCATGGACCGCTCGACACCGGCGTTCGCCGCGCTCGGCGGCGCGCGCGCGTAAACGCGATGGATCTTGCGAACTTCTGGCCGGTGTTCGCCGCGGTCGCGCCGCTGATCGGCATCGCCATCGCCGCGATGGCGCTCGGCGTGATGTTCAGGCGGCCGTGCCTGCGCGGCACCTGCGGGGGGCCGGAGGTGATGGGACCCGACGGTCGACCGCTCTCCTGCACGGCGTGTCCGAACCGCAGGCGCGCGGCGTGAACCGCACGATCAGAACAGCAGGTTCGGCAGGAACAGCGTCATCGCGGGCACGTAGGTGACGATCGCGAGGAACAGCAGCAGGATCAGCGTCCACGGCACTGCGGCATGCACGACCTGCATGATCGACATCCGCGTGATACCGGCGGTGACGAACAGGTTCAGCCCGATCGGTGGCGTGATCATTCCGATCTCGAGATTGACCACCATGATGATGCCGAGGTGAACCGGATCGATGCCCAGTTGCGTGGCGATCGGGAACAGGATCGGCGCCAGGATCAGGATGATCCCGGTCGGCTCCATGAACATGCCCGCGATGAGCAGCAGGAGGTTGACGACGATCAGGAACTGCCAGGCGGGCATGCCCCAGCCGATGATCGTCTCGGCGATCTGCTGCGGAATCCGCTCGGTCGTCAGCACGTGCGCGAACAGCAGCGCGTTGGCGACGATGAACATCAGCATCACCGTGACCTTGCCCGCGTCCAGCAGCACGTGCGGCACCTGGCGCATCCCGATGTCCCGATAGACGAACACGGCGATGACGAAGGCATAGACGGCCGCGACCCCCGCCGCCTCGGTCGGCGTGAACACGCCGCCGTAGATGCCGCCGAGGATGATGATCACCAGCAGCAGGCCCCACAGCGAATCGCGGCCCGACCTCAGGATCTCGCCGAGCGAGGCGCGCGGCTGCCTGGGCAGATCGATGATGCGCGCCCGCACGTAGATCGCCACCATCAGCATCAGGCCGAGCACGATGCCGGGAATGACGCCGGCCATGAACAGCTTGCCGACCGAGGTCTCGGTGGCGGCGCCATAGACCACCATCACGATCGAAGGCGGTATCAAAATGCCGAGCGTGCCCGCATTGCAGATCACGCCGGCGGCGAACGGCAGCGGATAGCCGGCGCGCACCATGCCGGCGATCACGATCGAACCGACCGCGACGACCGTCGCCGGCGACGAACCCGAGACCGCCGCGAACAGCATGCAGGCCATCACCGACGCCAGCGCCAGACCGCCGCGCAGGTGGCCGATGCAGGCATTGGCGAACCGGATCATCCGCCTGGCCACGCCGCCGGTGGTCATGAAGGCGCCGCCGAGGATGAAGAACGGGATCGCGAGCAGCGTGTAGTGCTCGGAGGTCTCGAACAGCTTCAGCGACAGCGAAGCCAGCGAGTCCTGCGCGAAGAACAGGATCGTCAGCAGCGACGACAGGCCGAGCGCGACCGCCACCGGCATGCCGAGCAGCATGAAGACGAACAGCAGGATGAACAGCGCGGCGGTGGTCATTGGCCCGCCTCGCCGGACGCCTCGTCCGCTTTGAGCTTCAGCGCCTCCTTGGCCTCGTCGCCGAGCAGATGCGCCTCCCTCCCGGACGCGATCCGGTACAGCACCTGCGCGAAGCGCAACGCCAGCAGAGCAAAACCGACCGGCAGGATCGCGCGCGGGATCCACTGCTGGATCGGGATGTCCTGCATCAGGATGCCGACGTCGTACATCTTGCGCACGTACTGGAACCCGCCGACGGTGACGATCACGGCGTAGGCGACGCAGAGGACGGCGGCGATCGAGCCGACGACGCGCGCGGCGCGCGAGCCCAGCGACTTGACGACCGCGTCCACGCCGATGTGCGCGCCGACGCGAACGCCGTACGACATGCCGACGAAGATCAGCCACGCGAACATGACCCCGGTCAGCTCCAGGGCCCACACGAAGCTGTAGTTGAAGACGTAGCGCGCGACCACCTGCATGAAGGTGATCAGCGTCATCGCCGCCATCAGCAGGACGATCAGCCCCTCTTCGAGACGTTCGAGCCAGTGCATCGATTAACAAAGGGCCCGCGACGCGGGCCCTGCCGTCGATCGACCTACTTGTTGGACTTCAACGCGGCGTCGATCAGGTCACGCCCGATGTCGCCCTCGAACTTCTTCCAGACCGGCTCCATCGCCTTGCGCCAGGCGGCGATGTCCTCCTTGGACAGCCTGTGGATCTTCGCCTTGCCGGCCTCGGCGATCTTCTTCCGGTCCTTTTCGTTGATGTCGTACGCGAGTTTGTTCACGTACGCGGTGGCCTCGGCCATCGCCTCGGCGAGACCCTTGCGGATGTCCGCCGGCAGGCCGTCCCACCACTTGGCGTTGGTCACGACCATGTAGTCGATGACGCCGTGGTTCGTCTCGGCGATCGTCTTCTGGACCTCGTGGAACTTCTGCGAGTAGATGTTCGACCAGGTGTTCTCCTGGCCGTCGACCACCCCGGTTTGCAGCGCCTGGTAGACCTCGGAGAACGCCATTTTCTGCGGATTGGCGCCGAGCGCGCGGAATTGCGCTTCGAGCACGTCGGACGCCTGGATGCGGAACTTCAGGCCCCTGACGTCCTCCGGCCGCATCAGCCGGTCCTTGTTGGTCGAAAGCTGCTTCATGCCGTTGTGCCAGTACGCCAGGCCGATCAGCCCCCGGTTCTTCATCGAGGTCAGCAGCGCCTGCCCCTGCGGGCTCGACTGGAAGCGGTCGACCGCGTCGATGTCGTCGAACAGGAACGGCAGATCGAAGATCTGCAGCTTCTTCGTGTAGCGGTCGAACTTCGAAAGCGACGGCGCGATCAGTTGCACGTCGCCGAGCAGAAGGGCCTCCAACTCCTTCGCGTCGCCGAAGAGCTGCGAGCTCGGGAAGACCTGCACCTGGACCTTGCCGGGAAGCTTCTTCTCGGCCAGCTCCTTGAACTTCAGCGCGCCCTGGCCCTTCGGCGTCTTCTCCGCGACCACGTGGCTGAACTTGATGACGATCGGCGACCGCGCCTGCGCCGCGCCGGGCAGGGCCATGGCGCCGGCGGCGATCAACACACGCCGGCGTGTGACCGTACGGGATTTCATGAGGGTCTCCTGGTTTGAATGGTGCGAACCGGCTTCGCGCCGCCCGATCGACGACCCGAAACCTAACTTTTTATTGTTATCCGTAAGCGCCACGCGCACTTGAGATTGCGCAAAACCCGCGCACGCTTGCGGCGATCGCCCCGCGCGGCTTTCTGCGGCCGCGTTCCAGAATCCGGCGCCTCGGCGCGCAGTATGGCCCCTGGCACCGCGCCGGACAAGTTCGGCCTGCCGCGGCGTGGCGCGAACGCCTCGAAGACGCTGCGCCGTACGTACATCGACAGAGCGCCGGCGATCGGGCCCGCTCGGCGATCGGGCGATACCGCCCCGGCGGCTCAGTCGGCGCCAATGCCGGCCTGACGCAGGATCTCGCGCGCGCGGGCGACCACCGGCGCATCGACCATGCGGCCGTCGACGCGCGCGGCCCCTCCGCTGCCAGCGGCGGCCACGACACGCCGGGCCCAGGCGATCTGCTCGTCGGTCGGGCCGAAGCCCGCGTTCACCGCAGCGACCTGTTTCGGATGAATGCACAGCTTGGCGCCGAAGCCGAAGCACCGCGCGCGCGCGAGCTCCGCGTCGAGCGCGGCGGCATCGTCCAGCGCGGTACACACCCCGTCGATCGGCGCGCCGAGCCCGCCGAGCCGCGACGCCAGCACCAGTTTCGAGCGGAAATAGTGCAGCGGCTCGCCCGCGTCGTCGATGCCGAGTTCGGCCTGCAAGTCGAGGCTGCCGAACGCCAGTCGCACGACGCCGGGCGCACGCGCGACCGCGCCGATCGCCTCGAAACCGGCCGCCGTCTCGACGATCGCGATCACCGCGCAGTCGCCGAGCACGTCGCGCACGCGTTGCACCTGCGCCGGCTGCTCGGCCTTGGGCAGCAGCACGAGCGACACGCGCGCCGCGCGGCACGCCTCGAGGTCCGCGTCGAACCACGGCGTGCCGGCCGCGTTGATCCGCACCGCCGTGCGGTGCGCCACGCCGGCGAGCGCGCCCCGTGCGGCGCTCTTGTCCTCGGGCGCGACCGCGTCTTCGAGGTCGATGATCGTGATGTCGGCACCCGAACCGAGCGCCTTGCCGATCCGCTCCGGACGCGTCGCCGGAACGAAAAGCAGGCTGCGTGCGCCGGCGGCGTTCATGCGTCCCCCAGCAGCGCACCGACGCGCGGCGCATCGGCGATGCGCCACAGCCGCGCGATCGCCCGCCGCGCGTGCTCCGGCGTCACCGCGCCGCCGAACGCCGCCAGCCGAGCGGCCTTGTCCTCGATTTCGGCGCGCGCGAGCGTGTTGCCCGGGTCGCCCTTCGGCTCGTCGATCCGTCCGTGCAGCGTGCGTCCGTCGGTCGTCTGCACGGTGACCTTGCCGATCCAGCGCCGCGGGTACGCAGCGTCGACCTCGGGATCGAGCTGCATGCGGACGCGGTTGCGCAACGCGATCGTCTCCGGCGCGCGGAACTCGCGGTCGAACTCACGCAGTCCGGCATGGCCGAAGCGCGCGACGAGCGCGAGCACCGTGCCCATCGAGAACTTCGACTGGTGCACCGTGGCCGGGTCGGTCACGGGGCCGAGCACGTCGAGCGCCGCCTGGTGCACGTGCGCGGTCACCCGCTCGATGTGCTCGGCGCGCAGCGCGTGCTCGCGCATCACGGCGAGCAGGGCGTCGGCCGCGGGATGCGTATGGCGGCACGACGCGTGCCACTTGAACGATGTCTCGGCCGTGGCCCAGCGCGCACCGAGCCGATCGACGAGCCGCAGCGGATCGGCGTCGCTCGACATGCCCGCGGCCATGCCCTGCGGGCCTTCGAGGATGTGCCGCGCGGCGGTGAAGCCGTCGCGCGCGAGCCAGGCGGCCATCAGGCCCTTGGCCGCGGCATTGGCGGTGTGCAACTGCTTCGAGTCGGCCGCGTCGCGAAGGAACTCCCAGAGACCGGCCGCCTGCGTGCCGGCCGAGCCGATCGCGTGACACGTCTGCTCGGCCGACAGTCCCAGCAGGCGCGCGACCGCGGCCGCAGCGGCAACGGTGCCCGCGGTGCCGGTCGTGTGGAACACCTTGTAGTGCGAGCGACCGAGGAACTCGCCCACGCGAATGCCGACTTCGTAGCCGACGATCGACGCCGTCAGCAACTCCCGGCCGGACGCGCCGATCGCCTGCGCGGCCGCCAGCGTGGCCGGGAAGACCACCGTCGCGGGATGGAACACCGAGCCGTTGTGAACGTCGTCCTGCTCGGCGAAGTGCGACGACGCCCCGTTGGCCATCGCCGCCAGCAGCGGCGTGGTCCGCTCGCGCGTGACCAGCACCTCGCACGCACCCGCGCCGCCCATCTGCAGCGCGAAGCGAACGATCGTTTGCACCGGGCGGCCGGCCGCGCCGCCGAGCGCGGAGCCGAACCAGTCGACCAGCAGATCCTCGGCGCGCCGCACGACCGCGCCCGGAATGTCCTCGTAGCGCAGCGACGCGGCAAACCGCGCCAACTCGGCGCTGTAATCGGTGGTCGGCAGCGCCGCCGTCATTCTGAACCCCTCACCACTGAGACACGGAGAACACCGAGGAAAAACAAGGTTCTGCCGGTCTTTGGTGCCCTACCCGTCGGGCGATCGTGTTCCATCATCGCAAATGTTCGTTTTGGCGCAGTTCTCTGTGTCTCTGTGGTGAGAAATCGAGCTTCACCGGCGGGCGCCCTGCGGTCAGATCGCGCCTTCGGCGCGCAGCCGCGCGATCGCTTCGTCGTCGTAGCCCAGCTCGCCGAGGATCGTCGCGCTGTGCTCCCCGAGCGCCGGGACGGCATCCATGCGCGGTTCGAAACGGTCGTTCGACCCGGGCGGCAGCAAGGCAGGCAAGCGGCCCGCCGGCGAATCGACTTCGGTCCAGCGCCGGCGCGCCTGCAACTGCGGATGCGACCACAGGTCGCCCGGGCCGTTGACGCGCGCGTAGGCGATCTGCGCCGACTCGAGCCGCGCCTCAAGCTGCGGCGTGGTCAGCGCGGCGAGCGACTCGGCGATGATCGCTTCCAGCGCGGCGCGATGATCGGTGCGCAGCTTGTTGCTCGCGAAGCGCGGGTCGTCGGCGACCTCGGGCCGCCCGATCACGTCGCGGCAGAACCTCGCCCACTCGCGCTCGTTCTGCACCCCCATCATCACCATGCCGCCGTCGCCCACCTTGAACAGCCCGTAGGGCACGACACTCGGGTGAAACGGTCCGGTCCGCGGTGCCGCCGGCTGCCCTTCGTACGCGTAGTACATCGGGTTGCCCATCCATTCGGCGAGCGTTTCGAACATCGAGATGTCGATGCGCGATCCTGCGCCCGTGCGTTCGCGCAGCAGCAGCGCGGCGAGCACGCTCGAGTACGCATACATGCCGGCGGACACGTCCGCGGCGGAGAATCCGCAGCGCGCGGGCGAGTCCTCGGTGCCCGTCACGCTGATCAATCCGGCCTCCGCCTGGATCATCAGGTCATAGGCCTTGCGGTCGCGGTACGGTCCGTCGTCGCCGTAACCGGAGATGTCGCACACGATGATGCGCGGGTACTTCGGACGCAGCGCCTCGATCGACAGGCCGAGCCGGGCGGCCGCGCCCGGCGCGAGGTTCTGTACGACGACATCGGTCTTCGCGAGCAGGCGGGCGAGGATGGCCTTCGCCTCGGGGTGCTTGAGGTCGAGCGTCAGGCTCTCCTTCGAGCGATTGGCCCATACGAAGTACGACGACAGCCCGCGCACGCGATGGTCGTAGCCGCGCGCGAAGTCGCCGACCCCCGGCCGCTCGACCTTGATGACCCGCGCGCCGAGATCGGCCAGGTGCCGCGTGCAGACGGGACCGGCCACCGCATGCTCGAACGACAGCACGGTGATCCCGTCGAGCGGCCGCGGGGTCTTGGCGGTTGCCATCGGTCAGAACGAACGTGGCATGCCGAGCACGTGCTCGGCGATGTACGCAAGGATCAGGTTGGTCGAAACGGGCGCCACCAGATACAGCCGGGTCTCGCGGAACTTGCGCTCGACATCGTATTCGCGCGCGAAACCGAAGCCGCCGAAGGTCTGCAGGCACACATTGGCCGCTTCCCACGAGGCTTTCGCCGCCAGATGCTTGGCCATGTTCGCCTGCGCGCCGCACGGCAGATGCGCATCGAACAGGCGGCAGGCCTCGAAGCGCATCAGATTCGCGGCTTCGACCTCGATGTAGCTTTCGGCCAACGGAAACTGCACGCCCTGGTTCTGTCCGATCGGCCGGCCGAAGACGACGCGCTCGCGCGCGTACTTCGTGGCGCGGTTGAGGAACCACCATCCGTCGCCGATGCATTCGGCGGCGATCAGCGTGCGCTCGGCGTTCAGCCCGTCGAGGATGTACTTGAAGCCGCGGCCCTCCTCGCCGATCAGGTTCTCGGCGGGGATCTCGAGGTTGTCGAAGAACAGTTCGTTGGTCTCGTGGTTGACCATGTTCGGGATCGGCCGCACGGTCATGCCGCGGCCGATCGCCTCGTGCAGATCGACGAGGAAGATCGACAGCCCGTCGGACCGGCGCTTGACCTGATCGGGCGGCGTGGTGCGCGCCAGCAGGATCATCAGGTCCGAGTGCTGCACGCGCGAGATCCACACCTTCTGGCCGTTGACCACATAGCGGTCGCCCTTGCGCACGGCGGTGGTCTTCAGGCTCGTCGTGTCGGTGCCGGCGGTCGGCTCCGTCACCCCCATCGACTGCAGGCGCAGTTCGCCGCTGGCGATGCGCGGCAGGTACTGCCGCTTCTGCCGCTCGGAGCCGTGCCGCAGCAGCGTGCCCATGTTGTACATCTGTCCGTGGCAGGCGCCCGAGTTCCCGCCGTTGCGGTTGATCTCCTCCATGATCACCGAGGCTTCGGCCAGCCCCAGCCCCGCGCCGCCATAGTCCTGCGGGATCAGCGCGGCGAGCCAGCCCGCTTTCGTCAGCGCGTCGACGAAAGCCTCCGGATAGTCGCGGCGCTCGTCGACCTCGCGCCAGTACTCGTCGGGAAAGCGGCGGCACAGATCGCGAACGCCGTCGCGAATGTCCTGGTAGCGGTCGGGGTGGGGTAGGTCCATGTCGGTCGTCCTGTCCTTACAGACCTTCCGGCCAATGGTTGACAACCACTGGCTGCGTGAACCTCCCCTCGCCCTTGGAGAAAGAGGGGCGGGGGTGAGGGGGCTGAGCGTTCAATCTGTCATCCACCTTCCGAACGGTCAGTCGGCGACGTCGGCCGTCGCGTCCATCGCCACACGTCCGTCCGGGGCGAGCGTCCACAGTCGAACGCGCTCGCCGTCGCGCGCGCCGCAGACGTCGAACGGCGCGGTGTCGAAGATCGGCGCCAGCGCACGGAAGGCGAAGCGGACGGGGCGCGCATCCGGCAGTTCGCGATCGAGCAGATCGAGCAGCAGCGTGGCCTGCAGCGGGCCGTGCACGACGAGCCCCGGATAGCCTTCGACCTCGGTCGCATAGCGCCGGTCGTAGTGGATCCGGTGCCCGTTGAACGTGAGCGCCGAGTAGCGGAACAGCAGCACCGGATCGGCAGCGACCCTGCGGCGGAACCGCGCTTCGCGGGCCGGCTCGCCGTTCGGCGGGGCGGCCGGCTGCGCGCCGGGACGCGGCGCTTCCCGATACACGATGTCGTGCTCGTCGACGATCGCGAGCCTGCCGTCGGCGCGAACTTCGTGCCGGACCGTGACCAGCGTCAGCGCGCCCGATCGGCCGCGCTTGTCCTCGACGCGCGTGATCGTGCTGGTGCGCTCGAGCGCAGCGTCGAACGCGATCGGCGCGATGAATTCGAGCCGGCTGCCGGCCCACATGCGCCGCGGCAGCGCCACCGGCGGCAGGAAGCCTCCTCGGGCGACATGCCCATCCGCGCCAAGCGCCGACTGCGCCTCGCGCGGCAGAAAGTACAGCCAGTGCCAGCACGGCGGCAGCGCCGCGCCGGGCGCCTGCAGGCGCTCGAGCAGATCGACGCGATCCAGCGTCGCGGCGAGCCGCAGCGCCGGCTCCCGTGCGGCCACGTCGCGGCTCGTCTGGCTGCGGCCGATCCAGTCGACCGGTCGGTCGCCTAGGCGCTCGTTCATGTTCGTTCCCGCTGCATCGATGACACGCAGGCCGGAGTTTGAACGTGCGCCGCGCCGCATACAATTTGCGATTGCCGAAGGCGGTCTTCGACGCGACCGAAGCCCGGCGCCATCACCGCTCGTGTCGACGCGCAACCCGCCGGCGCGGAAGCTGCCGCATTTCGATCTGGTCGATCTGCGGCTGTTTCTCGACATCGCCGAATCGAACAGCCTGACCCGCGGGGCCGCGCGCTCCTGCCTGTCGCTGTTCGCGGCGAGCGGCCGTGTCAAGGCGCTCGAGCGCGACCTCGGTTCGCAACTGCTGGAGCGCGGCAAGTCGGGGGTCACGCTGACGGCGAGCGGGCAGGCGCTGCCGTACCACCGCGACCGCCTGGTGCTCGCGGTGCCGCGCTCGCACCGGCTCGCGACCGCACGCTCAGTCGACTTTCTCGACACGCTCGACGAGGACCACGTCGGACTGAACGCATCGAGTGCGATCCACGACTTCCTCAACGGCGTCGTCACGGCCGCCGGGCGCCGGTTGCGAGTACGCGTCGAAGTCGGCAGCTTCGACGCGATGTGCCGGATGATCGGCGCGCGCGTCGGCATCGGCGTGATGCCCGAATCGGCGGCGCGTCGACACATGCGCTCCGCGGGAATCCGCACCGTGGCGCTATCGAACGACTGGGCCGTGCGCGATCTGGAGATCGTCGTGCGCGACCGCACGGCGCCGCCCGGCTTCGCGCGCAAGCTGGTCGACGCGCTCGCGGCGTCGTCTCAGTAGCGTCCGTGCTGCTTGTAGATGTAGTTCGACAGCTCGGACTGCTGCATCCACAACCGCCGCTGCAACTGGTGCACGACGCGCACGATCGCGCGCATCATGCGGTAGACCAGCAGCGGATCCTTGTCGAGCAGCGCTTCGAGCTTCGTGCGCTCCAGTCCGATCACGCGCGTCGGCGCGGCGGCGATCAGCGAAGCGTAACGCTTCTCGCCGTCGAGCCACGACAGCTCGCCGGCGAAGTCGCCGGCCGTCAGCGTGTTCAGCGTCACCTGCTCGCCGGTGCCGGCGTTCTTCACCACACCGAGAAAGCCGCTGACGATCAGGTACAGGTGCTCGTCGGGCGCGCCCTCGCGCACCAGTACCTCGCCTTCGCGCAGGTCGCGCAGCTCCATCGCCGCGGCGAGCGCGCGGCACTGTTCGTCGTTCAGTTCGGCGGCAAGCCTGGATGGTCGCAGCGCCTGGTAGATGTCGTCGTTCATGATCGGCTCCGGTTCGGGCGATGGCGGCATCGTGCGCGGCGCGGCGGGCTCCACGCTTTCGGCGCGCGCGACGTACGCTTCGACCATGGCGTCGGTGTAGCTTCGCACGATCGGCGCGGCCAATCCGCGCAGCAGCGCACCGCCCGGTTCGCAGAAAAGAGTGAACTCGATCCGGCAGGCGTCGGGCTTGAGCGGGGTCAAATTCCACTCGCCGTCGAAACGCCGGAACGGTCCTTCGACCATGCGCAGTTTCAGCCACTCCGGGCGGCGCTTCGGATTGCGCGTCACGAGCCGGATCGGCACCCCGGCGAAACGCATCGTCAGCCGCGCGGCGACGATGTCGTCGGTGCGCTCGAGGATCTCGGCGCGGGTGCAGCCGGGAATGAATTGCGGATAGTGCTCGGCCTGCTCGATCACGTCGAACGCGACTTCGACGGGACGCAGCACGACGACCGAGCGGCGGACTTCCATGCCGCAAGGATGACACGGAAGCGGTGGCGCTCGCAGCGTCCCGGGCGGGGCGACGGGAGTCCGCGGACGCGCAGCGACGCCGCCCGCGGAAAAGCGCCGGATTCGTCGCCGAATCCCCGGTTTGATTAATGCGTCCAGGCGATGGCCGCAGCGCTCGCCCTGCCTAAGATCGGTGCGTTCCGTCCGCCGCTGCCCGCCGTGTCCGGCCTGTCCCTTTTCAACGAGCTGTCGCCGAACGTGATCGGCGCGCTGATCGGCGCCGGCGCCACGCTGGTCGCGGCGCTGATCAACCTGCGCATCGCGTGGCGGCGCGAGGTGCTCGACCGGCTGCAGCGCTCGCGTTCGACGGCGCGCGGCCGCCGCAGCCTGCTGATCGCGATCACGATCCTGGTGGCCGCCGCCGCGGTCGGCGGCTACGCCGGCGCGCTGTACGTGATGCAGCGCGACCGCCAGCACACGACCGCGATGCGCGCCGAACTGCAACAGCAGATCGCGCAGATCAGGGAAGCGGCGATGCGCATCGGCGAGACGCGCCTCGCCGAACGCGCGGCGATCGAAGCCGAGGCGCGCGTGCTCGAAGCGCGCCGGCGCGGCGCCGAAGGCGTGGCCGCCACCGCGCGCATCGCCCCGTGCCGGCCGCGCGCCGGCGGCGGCGACGCCCCGGTCGAGCTGCCGGTGTGCACGGAAACCGAAGCGTCCCGCGTGGCCGTCTGTGCGTCGATCCCGTCAGGTGCCACTGTGGTCGAAGTCACGCCGCAGGCGCGCTACGAAGGCGACGAGGCCGACTGGAACGAACGCAGGGTGGCGCCTGGCGGCCGCAGCGGTTTCGCGCGCTTTGCCGAACAGCCTTTCGAGCGCGCCGAGTCCGCGACGACGCGCCAGGTCTGTCTGGACGTGTGGTCGTGGGACAGCCAGCGCGCGCTGGACGCGCGGCTGCTCGTCAAGTACCTGCCGGCCGATCGCCCCCGGGTCGAGCCCGAGGCGGCGCGCGTCGCGCCGGTGCAGGCGGCCGTTGCGCGTTGAGCGTGCGGCGCGCGGGGCTGCGCCTCGGGCGCGTACACCGCAGCGACGCGGAGTTCGCGGAGCGACCCGGCTTTCTGCGCACCCTTTGCGTCGCCGCGGCGGGCAACCTCGGTTCATCCGCGGCAAGGTCGACCCGACCGAGTGCCCGTCAAGGATCGATCCCGAACAGGCGCCGGATCCCGTCGCCCAGGCGGCGCAACGCCGCGACGAACGCGCCCTCGCGGCGCGGCAGTTCGGCGCCGGCGTCGATCGCGCCCGCGTCGATCGCCTGCCGCATGAAGTCGCCGACCACGTGCAGCGCGTTGTGCGCACCCTGCCCCCAATGGTCGCTGCGCAGGGTCACGCGCGGATCGTTGAAACCCACCCACGCGCCGGCGACCAGCTCCGGGTGCATCAGCACGAACCAGCCGTCGGTGTTGTTCTGCGTCGTACCGGTCTTGCCGGCGACGTCCGCCGCGATGCCGTACACGTCGCGGATGCCGCGCGCGGTGCCGCGGTCGATCGCGGCGCGCAGCATCTCGGTCAGCTCGGCGGCAACCTCGGGCGCGAGCACGCGCTCGCCCGCCGCGGGCGCGAAGTCGGCGAGCACGCGGCCTTCGCGGTCGGTGATGCGCGCGACGAGCCGCGGCGCGCGGCGCTCGCCCTGCGCGGCGATCGTCGCGTACGCGCTCGCCATCTCGAGCAGGCTGACGGGGCTCGTGCCGAGCGCAAGCGAAGGCACCGCGTCGAGCGGGCTTTCGCGCACGCCCATGCGCCGCGCGAACTGCGCCACGCGGCGCGCGCCCAGTTCCTCGACGAGCTGCGCGGTGACCGTATTGCGCGACTGCGCAAGCGCCTCCTCGAGCGTCAGCATGCGCCCGGTCGCGCCGCCCGCGTCCCCCGGTCGCCACACCCCGCCACCGGCCACGCGGATCGCCACCGGCCGGTCCTGGAACCGGCGCGCCGGATCGATGCCGGCTTCGAGCGCGGCGCCGTAGACGAAGGGCTTGAAGGTCGATCCCGGCTGCCGGCGCGCCTGCTGCACGTGGTCGTAGCGGTCGAGCGCGAAGTCGCGCGCGCCGACCCACGCGCGCACCGCGCCGTCGCGCGGGTCGAGCGCGACGAAGCCCGCTTCGAGCCGCGTCTTGCGCGCGCGCAGCGCGGCCATGAAGGCACCGTCCGCACGAAGCTGCGCGAGCGCATCGTCCTTCGACATCCCGTCTTCGACCAGCCGCGCGTACTGCGGCGATTCGCGGATGAACGCGTCGACCAGCTCGCCGCGCGCGTTCCAGAAATGGCGGAACGGCTCGACGCGCGCGCGCATCCGCCGGTAGACCGCGGACTGGGTCGACAGCAGCTTCGCCTCGGGCAGGGCCCACTCGACGTCGGCGACCGCCTGCAGCGCGTCGAGCTGGCGCGCCACCGCCTGCAGCGCGAGCCTTTGCAGCGCGGGATCGAGCGTCGAGTGCACGATGAGTCCGTCGGCGTACAGGTCGTAACCGAGCGCTTCGCACCAGCCGAGCAGGAAGCGCCGCACCGCGTCGGCGAAATGCGGCGCCGGGCCGAGGTCGAGATCCCGGCGCTCGAAGTCGATGCGCAGCGGCTGCCGGCGCAGCCGTTCGTAGCGCTTCGCTTCGAGCATGCCGTGCCGGACCATCTGCGCGAGCACGAGGTTGCGCCGCTCGCGTGCGCGCTCCGGGTTGAGCACCGGGTTGTACGCGCGCGTGCCCTTGAGCATGCCGATCAGCGTGGCGCCTTCGAGCAGCGTCAGCTCCGCGGCCGGCTTGTCGAAGTAGGTGCGCGCGGCCATCTCGATGCCGTTCGCGTTGTAGTGGAACGAGACCGTGTTCAGATAGGCCTCGAGGATCTCGCGTTTGCCGTAGGCGCGCTCGATCTTGACCGCGGTGATCATCTCCTTGAGTTTGCGCGTGACGGTGGGCGCGCGGCCGATCGCCTCGGGGAAAAAGTTGCGCGCCAGCTGCTGCGTGATCGTCGAGCCGCCCTGCCGGTCGCCGGCGAGCGTGTAGATCGCCGAGGCGAACGTGCGGCGCCAGTCGATGCCGCGATGCTCCCAGAAGCGATGGTCCTCGGTCGCGACGAGCGCCTGCACGACGCGCTCGGGCACGCGGTCGAGCGCGATCCACTCGCGGTGGCCGCGCCGGAAGGTCGCCAGCAGCGAGCCGTCGGCCGCGAGCAGCACGCTCGGCCGGTCGTTGCGCGCCTGCAGCACGCGGTCGACCGCCGGCGTGAACGGAACGAGCGCGAGCGCGTACAGCGCGAGCAGCACCGGCACGGCGGCCGCCGCGATGCCGACCGCGCGCAGCTTCGCTCCGATGCTCCGCTTCACGCGCTCATCCTTCCGCGGCGCACGCATGGCGCGCGACGATCGGCGCTGCGATCGCGGGCATGCAGCGCGTCATCGCGCGCAGCCCGCGCGGCGACCGAAGCGCGCGCGAGACGGCGCGGTGCGCGTCGGATCGATTGCGTTGCGGACATGTGCGTAGCAGCGGACAAAGTCGGTTGCGGCAGCGTTCGAGAACGACTGGACCGCCGGCGAACCCGTGGCCTCGCCGGCGATGCTCGGGGCGTACGCCGTCAGTCCGGCAGAAACAGCGCCGGATCGATCGCCGCCGCGTTCAGATAGACGGAGAAGTGCAGATGCGCGCCGGTCACGCGGCCGGTCGCGCCGACCTTGCCGATCGGATGCCCGGCGGGTACGCGCTCGTCGAGGCGCGCCTCGATCGCGGCCAGGTGCGCGTACAGCGTCAACAACCCCTGCCCGTGGTCGAGGATGACACTTCTGCCCGCGAAAAAGTAGTCGCCCGTATCGATGACGCGCCCCGCACCGGCGGCCACGACCGGCGTGCCCGCAGGCGCCGCGAAGTCCATGCCGTTGTGCGGGCTGCGCGGCTGGCCGTTGAAGAAGCGGCGCAGGCCGAAGCTGCTCGAGCGCGTGCCCTGCACCGGAAGCTGCAGCGCCAGCGTGGTCGGCGGCGCTTCGCTGAAGGTGCGAAGCACGCGGGCCAGATGCGCGCGCTCGCGTTCGTGGCGGGCGAGATCCTCTTTCGACAAGTCCACCTTGCCGGGCGGAACCTTCAGGTGCTGCTCGGCGTACGCCTTGGGGGCGATCCGGACTTCGACGGTTTCGGCGACGCCGTCCGCGCGTTCGGCGTAGACCTTCACGATCGAACCGGGCGGCGTGGACAGTGCAATCCCCGCGTGCGCGACCCAAGCGTCGGGCTCGCGCATCACCAGCACGCGATCTTCGCCCAGCCGCACGCGCGGCGCCGGCAGCGTCCCGTCGAACGGAATGCGCGCGACTCCGCCCGGCACCGCGGAGACGCGGCGCGTGGCCGCCCATCCGCCTCCGGCCCAAGGCGAGAAGGCGAGCGCGGGAATCGAATTGAGCAGGCGGCGGCGTGCGATCGAAGGCATCGGGCGAGCGGCGTTCGTCAGGCGTTAGTTTGCCCTACGCCGCAGTCCACCCCCGGCGCCGGGTCGACGCCGCCGCCGGCCTCGGTCAGCAGGTGCCGACCGCGTCGCTTACTGGGCCGTGCCGCGCCACCAGCCGCTGTAGTCCTTGTCCACCAGCAGGACCCACAGCGCCAGCGCCGCGACGATCAGGCCAACGATCACGCTGTTCAGCGTGGCGGTACGCAGGGCTTCGAAACCCATCGCCCACGGCGCCGCGATCGCGCCCAGCCCGACGACGAACTCGACCCATTCCTCCCAGCTTCGCGGCGCGAAGATGGCCGCCAGACCCAGCACGATCATCGCCGCACCGAGCACCACGGCGCTCGCCATCGCCATCGTCTCGGCCTGGAAGCCGAAGATCCACGGCGAAAGCACCAGCCAGGCACCGAGCACGGTGTTGACCGCATCCTGCCAATGCTTCAGTTTCGTCATGGTCTATCCCTCCAGTGTGTGAAGGGCGGCCCATACGCCACCGACACGGCCTTAGATCGACGCACCGACGCGGCCGTTCCCGCCGGTGCGGCCCCACCGGCGCCCGGCGATGCGCCGCCCATGATCGCCCACACCGACCGCACCGCCGCGCGGTGAAGCCGTGACCCGCGCGTGCGCCGACCACGACTTGGAAGCGAAAGCGCGTCGATCGGGTTGCCGCCCGGACCCCGGCGGATGGATTAACGTCATGCTCGTGACCGGCGACGCGCCGGTCGGCGTTCCCTTTCCTCCCCATGTCGATACTCACGTTTCGGCCGTTGCGGCCGGCCGATGTGCCGCACTGCGTCGCACTGCTGCGCAACGAGGGGGCGCGCGGCGCTCTGCTCGACGCCTCGCTGCTCGCGCGACTGTTGGCCGAGCGGCGGCTCATCGCCCGCGCATTCGAGGAAGTCGGCCCGCATGGCCGCACGGCGCTGCGCGGATGCGGTCTGAGCGGACTGCTCGAGCCTGAAGACGCCGAATGCGCCGCCGCCGGGGGCGTCGACGACCCCGTCGAAGCGGCGCTCGACTCCTGCCGGGGCAGCGGGCCCCGGCTGCTGGACCGCAATCGCATCGCGCAGTTGAACCGCGCGCAGCGCCTGCACATGCTCGTCCTGGGCTTCGTGGTCGACACTTCGTCCGACGCTCCGACCGACGCGGTGACGGCCGTGGCGCACACGGCGTTCATGCAGGCTCACAGCGGCTACGCGCTGCGCAGCCTGCTCGGCGTCGTGCGCCCGTGGGAGCGCAAGGCCGACGCCTATCGGGCCTCGCTGCTGGCGATGGGTTGCCGGCCCTCTGTCGCGGGGGCCGACGGCACCGAGGTCATGGTCCTCTACGCCGAGCAGATCGCCGGTCAGCCGTATCACCTGTTGCAGACGCTGTTCGTGCGGCGCGCTCCGCGCCTGAAACTGACGCCGGCGCAGCAGGATCTGCTGGAGCTTGCAAGCCTGGGATTCGACGACGCGGCGATCGCCGCCGAATTGCACGTGTCGCTGCACACCATCTACAAGCGCTGGCGTGCGATCTACGCGCGCGCATCCGAAGCGGCTCCGGCGGTCATCGACGCGGCGTCGAGCGTTGCCGGTACCCGCGGCGCCGAAAAGCGCAAGCGTCTGGTCGAGTTCGCACGCGCCCACCCCGAAGAGCTTCGACCGTGGGCAGCGCACGGCTCCGGTCAATCGCACGGGCGGACCGCGCGCTGACCGCCGGACCGGCGATACGAATTTTTGGGTCTGTGTGCATCCAGGCGCGCTCCATACCATCGCGACACTTCACCGTGGCTGTAAAGGCCCACCCGCTCGCGATCGGCCACAAGGATCACCCCGTCATGCACCAGCTTCGACTTCCCGCAGCGTTCGGCACCGCCGTGCTGTCGCTGACGCTCGCCGCCTGTGGCGGCGGCGACAGCAGTCCACCGCCTGCACCCGCGTCGACGCTCGTCGTCACGGGATCGGCCTCGCGCACCTCCACGGCCGCCGCCCCGAGCTGGCGCGATCGGTGGCTGGCTTGGCTGGCGCCGCGTCCGGCGCAAGCGCAGAGTTCGCCGCCGGCCACCGCAGGCTCGCCGACCTCGATGGTGATGCGCTTTCACGCGCTGTCGATCAGCGCCAACGCCGATTGCTCCGGCCCGTACACCACGGTGCAAAGCTTCGATCCGCCACGCGAGGTCGATCTGGTGACCAATCCGACGCTGTTCGAAGGCTCGCCGCCGGCCGGCACGTATCGTTGCGTGATCTTCGAGGCCGACGACGTCCTGGCCATCCGCCCGGACGCGGCCGCGCAGACCGCCTTTCCCGGGCGCTGCGTCGTCGGTAACACCTATGAGACCGACCTGTACCGCGCACCGGACACCGACTTCCGCCGGCCGGATGGCACGTCGATCACTGCGGTGGGCACGCGCGCTGCGCCGGGGCGCCAGCGGGTCTTCTTCTTCGCCACGACCGACAGGACGGCTGCCACGTCGCGCGCCGGCGGCCCCAGCCCGAACCAGACGGTGACGCTGGCCTCGCCGCTGGTCGTGCCGACGCAGACGACGCTTTATCTGGACGCCACCAACGGGCTGCTCGGCGATGTGGAGGGCGGCGTTCCCTTCTGCGTCGTCGAGAACGGCGAGATGGGTTTCCGGTGACGATGGCTCGTCGTTTTGCGGCGGAGCAGCCGCCTCACAACCAAGCGGCCGAAATGACACCGCGGCGCTACGCGAGAAGGAGCCCGTCGATCGCGGTCGCCGCGCTGCTCGTGATGCACACGGCGCTGGCGCAGTCGCCCGCGCCGACCGACCAAGGCACCGCGCCGGCCAACGTGCAGCCGAGCCCGCGGGTGGCCGATCAGTTGAAGGCGGCGCCGCCCGTGCAGTTGCCGCCGCTCCGCCCGGTGCCCGCGCCGCAGATGGCGCCTGCGCCGGCGACGCCAGCGGCTGGCGGGGGAAAGGAGGCCGACTGCAAGCCGGTCACTGGCGGCGAGGTCTGTGGAGGGGTGTTCTATCAAGGCGGACGCGGCGCGCGGACCACCGTCGGCGTCAATCCGGTGCCCAAAGTCGACCTGCAGATCATCAAGGTCGAATGGCTGCAGCCACAGCCGCTGAGCGACTCCGGGGACTTCCTGAAGGCGGTGGAGACCGGCGCCAGGATGGCGACCGTCGGCCCGCGCCTCTTTCTGGCCGTCGGCGGTGCGGTTCAGCGCGGCCTCACCACGACGGTCGGCCCGCAGCAGCGCTCGACGGCCGTGGAGTCGGTCGTCGTCAGCCCGGTGATCCGGGTGCGCGTGCGCAATGCCGGCCGCGAGCGCTGGGCGTCCCGCGGCGAGGTCGATGTGCGGATCCGCCCGGGCACCGCAGAGCAGGAATCGAAGCATGAACCCGCCACCGTCGTACCGGTCCCTGGATTGAGGCCGAATCCTGCAGTCGCCGGCGCCGGTTATGCGAACCGGCTGGGCCAAATCGTCAGTCGCGGCGCCATCGCCGGCAGTCTCGGCCCGGGCGAGGAGAAGGACGTGCAGATCGCATTCCTGCACGGCCTTCACCATCCGGTCGACAGGCTGGCGCGCTATCGCTACCTGTTCGACGTGGACAAGTGGTACACGGCCGAGGTCAATCTCCTCGCGGAGCAGGACGACCGGCCGGGCAACAACGCCGTTCGGGCCCAGTTCCGGCTCGACCCTCATGGAGGCGCACTGGAGATGCGGCAAATGCCGGTCAGGCCGAACGACGAGCGGCCGATCCGGGCCAGCGCCGCCCCCGGAAGCCGGTGATCGCGCGGTGCGATCGCGCGGCAGCCGCTCAGACGATCACAGGTCAGCCCGATTTCGATGAGGAGGTGCGCATGCGCGTTGTGTTCCTAAGCCCCTGCGTCGCCGTCGCTGTCGCGCTCTCCGGCGTACCGGCCCCCGCGGCGGCGCAGTCCGGCGCCGGCCGGCCGACGGTCGAAGTCGTCGCCCCGCCGCTGACGCCTGAACATTGCGCGCGGCTCAAAGAGAAGCCGCGCAAAAGCTGCGAGGACCGGCTGCGCGAGCAGCGCAAGCAGCAGTTGCGCGCCGCGACCAAGGACGTGGCCCGGCAGATGACGCCTGCGCAGCGCCAGCTTCAGCAGGCGGCGGCGCCCGCGGCCCAGATCCGGAAGGACGCGAAGTGACCGCGCCGGCCGAAGAGGGCGCGCCGTCATCGCAGCGCAGCCCCCGCCGCGCGCGTCGCGCGGTTCGCGGTGTCGCAGCCGTCGGCACGATCGCCGCGGTGCTGGCCGGCGCATCCGGGGCGTGGGCGCAGTCGCAGCCCTCGCCGCGCGCGCCGCTCGATCCCGCGGTGCGCCGGGCGATCGAGACAGCGCCGCCCATCAAACCGCAAGCGCCGGGGTCGTTCGCCGTGCAGATCGACGTGCCGGCGCTCGTCCTCTACTGCGACAAGACCAAGGTCCGCCGATGAAGCCGCGCTGGTCGGTCGTCCTCGTTCTCGCTTTTCTTGCGCCCGCAGCCTGGGCCGAGCACTTCGCGTTCAAGGTGCCCTACATGATCAGCGGGTTGCCGGACGACATCCACAAGATGCGGATCGGCTGCCAAGTCTTCGACCGGAGCATGGAGGAGGTGGGCGCCGGCGAGCAGGACGTCGCGATCCCCGCCGGCGGCGACACCGGCAGCCGGTTCGCCGTCATCAAGTTCGACGCGCATCCCGGCCAGCGCCCCGAGACGGCGGTGTCCTGGCGCTGTCAGATGTACGAGCCGTTCGGAAAGTTCTTCGTGCAGAAGGAAGGGACCCGCATCAAGGTCGAAGGCCCGATCAAGCGGTGATGTCGATCACGAGGCGTCCCGATATGAATCGCCTGCTTGCGATCGGTGTGTGCGTCGCCGCCCTGTCCGGTTGCGGCGGGGGATCGAAGCCGGCGACCGCAGAGCGCAACGCAACACCGACCAAGGCGTCTTCGACGCCGGCAGCGCCGGCACCGCAGGCCACGGCCGACGAACCCGTGATCGACGTGTGCGCCCGGTTTCCGCGTGCGGCCATCGAGCGGGCGCTCGGCAAGATCGATCGCACCAAGAGCCTGAACATCACCGATCCCAAGGCACCGATGCGCACGCCGGGCGGATCGGGCGGCTGCCACTGGGAGGGCGCCAAGCTCGGCCAGCACATCCGGATCGAGGTCCACACGGCCACCGGGCTGGCGCGCCAGGGGCTCGGCAGCCCGCGCCGCTTCATCGACACGGGCTGGGCGATCGGCGCCGACGCCTCGGCCGTCGAAGGGCTGGGCGAGGTGGCGCGCACACGGCCGGGCGACGGCAAGAGCGTCGAGCTGGTGGCGGGCAGCGCCGACCGGGCGGTGCATCTGCTCGCGGGCGGGATCACGCGCGAGCAGGCGGTGGCGGTCGTGCGCGCGGGGCTCGAGCAGATGGCGCTGCGGTGAAGCGCGTGGCTTCCATGTGGCTGGCGGCCGCCGCGATGGGTGCTGCGACGGCCACGGGCAGCGAGCCGCCGACCGCGATCAGCGGCCGTGTGGTCATGCCCGGCGGGCCGACGGCGGCGGTCACCGTGGTCGCGCGCGCGTTCGACGGTCCGTCGCAGTTTCGGATTGACCTCGACGAAGGCCAGTCGTCGTACCGGCTCGAGGTGCCGGCCGGACGCTACGTCGTCTTCGCGGTTCCGCGCGACCCGGCCGACGCCCGTCGCGGCGCCTACACGAGCTTCTCGCTGTGCCACCGGATCGTCCGCCAGGGCGGGCGCACGATCCGCCCGTGCACGACGAGCCCGCCGATCACGGTGGAGGTCGCGCCCGGCGCGGAACGCCGCGACATCGACATCGACGACTGGCGCCTGAAGCCCGAGGTCGCGGCCACGCTGCAGCTGTCGCCCACGGCGTCCGGCCGCTGAGCCGCGAGCGCCGCGCTCGAGCAGGCCTCAGCGCGCCGTCGGCATCGCGAACTCGGCGCCTTTGGCGATCGAGCCGGGCCAGCGCTGCAGCACGGCCTTGTACTTGGTGTAGAAGCGCACGCCTTCCATGCCGTAGGCGTGCGTGTCGCCGAACAGGCTCCGCTTCCAGCCGCCGAACGAGTAGAACGCCATCGGCACCGGAATCGGCACGTTGATGCCGACCATGCCGACCTGGATGCGGCGGACGAACTCGCGCGCCGTGTTGCCGTCGGCGGTAAACAGCGCCACGCCGTTGCCATACTCGTGCGCGTTGACGAGCTCGACCGCGGACGCGAAGTCCGGCACGCGCACGATCGACAGCACCGGACCGAAGATCTCCTCCTTGTAGATGCGCATCGACGGCTGCACGCGGTCGAACAGGCAGCCGCCCAGGAAGAAGCCGCGCTCGCGGCCCGGCACCACGAGCCCGCGCCCGTCGACGACGAGCTGCGCGCCCTCCTCGACGCCGAGATCGACGTAGCCCTTGACCTTCGCGCGGTGCTGCGCGGTCACGAGCGGTCCCATCTCGGAAGCCTTGTCCAGTCCGTCGCCGACCTTCAAGGCCCTCACGCGCGGCGCGAGCCGCTCGATCAACGCGTCGGCCACGCGGCCGACCGCGACCGCCACCGAGATCGCCATGCAGCGTTCGCCCGCCGAGCCGTAGGCCGAGCCGATCAGCGCGTCGACCGCCTGGTCCAGATCCGCGTCGGGCATCACGACCATGTGGTTCTTCGCTCCGCCCAACGCCTGCACGCGTTTGCCGCGGCCGCCGGCTTCCCGGTGGATGTATTCGGCGATCGGTGTGGAGCCGACGAAGCTCACCGCCGCGACGTCCGGATGCGCGAGCAGCGCATCGACCGCGACCTTGTCGCCCTGCACGACGTTGAACACGCCGTCGGGCAGCCCCGCCTGCTGCAGCAGCTCGGCAATCCGCAGCGACGGCGAAGGGTCGCGCTCGGAGGGCTTCAGCACGAAGGTATTGCCGGCGGCCAGCGCGATCGGGAACATCCACATCGGCACCATGCACGGGAAGTTGAACGGCGTGATGCCCGCGCACACGCCGAGCGGCTGGCGCAGCGAGAACTGGTCGATGCCGGTGGACACCTGCTCCGAGTACTCGCCCTTGAGCAGGTGCGGGATGCCGCAGGCGAACTCGACGACCTCGATGCCGCGCACGACCTCGCCTCTGGCGTCGTCGAACACCTTGCCGTGCTCGAGCGTGATCAGCCGCGCCAGCTCGTCGTGGTGCTTCTCCAGCAGTTCCTTGAACCTGAACAGCACCCGCGCGCGCCGCACCGCGGGCGTGTCGGCCCAGGCCGCGAAGGCCTTCTTCGCCGCCTGCACGGCGGCGTCGACGATCGCCGCGTCGGCCAGCCGCACCAGACCGGTCACTTCACCCGTGGCGGGGTTGAACACTTCGCTCGTACGCTCGGTCGCGCCTGCCGTGCGGGCACCGGCGATCCAGTGGGTGATGTCGTTCAGGGTCTGTTCGGTCCTGCCCATGGGGTCCTCATGCTGCAAGCCCGAATTCTGCGCCATCTCGCGGCGCCGACGCGTGCGCGCGTATGCTTTGCGCCGTATGTACGTGCGCTACTTCGGGCTGAAGCAACCGCCGTTTTCGATCGCGCCGGACCCGCGCTACCTCTTCATGAGCGAGCGGCACCGCGAAGCCCTCGCGCATCTGCTGTACGGCGTGCGCGGCGGCGGCGGCTTCGTGCTGCTGACGGGCGAGGTCGGCACCGGCAAGACCACCGTGTGCCGCTGCTTCCTCGAACAGATCCCCAGGCGCTGCAACGTCGCCTACGTCTTCAATCCCAAGCTGACCGTCGAGGAGCTGCTGCGCACGGTATGCGCGGAGTTCCGCATCCCGTGTCCGCATACCGGGCCGGGCGCGCCGACCGTGAAGGACTACGTCGACGCGCTGAACGAATTCCTGCTGCGCACGCATGCGGTCGGCCAGAACAACGTGCTGATCATCGACGAGGCGCAGAACCTTTCGGCCGACGTGCTCGAGCAGCTTCGCCTGCTGACCAACCTCGAAACCAACGAGCGCAAGCTGCTGCAGATCGTGCTGATCGGCCAGCCGGAGCTGCGCGCGCTGCTCGCGCGGCCGGAATTGCGCCAGCTCGCGCAGCGCGTGATCGCGCGCTACCACCTGGGGCCGCTGTCGGAGGCCGAAGCGGCGCAGTACGTGCGGCACCGGCTCGCGGTGGCGGGTCTCACGCAGGCGCTGCCCTTCGACGATGCGGCGCTGCGGCGCCTCGTGCGGTACTCGGGCGGCATTCCCCGGCGCATCAACCTGCTCGCCGACCGCGCGCTGCTCGGCGCCTACGCCAAGGGCAAGGCGATCGTCGATCGCCGCATCGTCGAGGCGGCGGCGCGCGAGGTGCTCGACGCGCCCGATCTGGCGGCGGCGCGGCGCAGCCGCTACGAGCGCGCCGCGCTGGTCGGCGGCGGCGCGGCCGCCGGCGCGCTGCTCGTCGGCGCGATCGCGCTGCTCGTCGACCGGTACGCACCCGGCACGACGACCGCCGCGCCGGCCGCGACGATCGCCGTGCCGCCCGCGGTCGCCGGTCCCGTGTCCACGGAGGCGGCCGCGGCGAGCGCCGGCTCCGCCGAGCCGCCGGCCTTCGACCTGGCGACCGGTTTCGATGCGCTCGTCGGCAACGAGCGGCAAGCGTGGCGCGAACTCGCACAGGCGTGGGGCATCGATGCGGGCGACGGCGATCCCTGCGCGGCGGCGTACAAGCGGCAGATCCACTGCTTCCGCGCGAGCACGGCCACGCTCGCGCTCATCCGCCAGCTCGACCGCCCCGGCGTGCTGACACTGCGCGACGGTGGCAATCGCGCGGCGCACGCGATGCTGGTCGGACTGTCGGAAAAGCACGCGACACTGCGCATCGGCGATACGGCGCACGAGGTGCCGCTCGTTGCGCTCGCCGACTACTGGCGCGGCGAGTACGCGACTTTCTGGCGCGCGCCGCCCGGCTACACGGGCTCGATCGGCAGCAGCCGCGCCGGCCCCGCCGCGCGCTGGCTCGCGCTGCAACTGGCTGCCGTGCGCGGCGATGCGCGGCCGGTCGGCGACCGACTCGACGATGCGACGCTGAAAGGCTGGATCCACGCCTTTCAGCTCACGCAGGGCCTGCCGTCCGACGGTGTGGCCGGGCCGATCACGTTGATGCAGTTGAATCGCGCGATCGGCATCGAAGAACCTCGTCTTTCGGGCGGGAAGTGACGTGTCGCTGATCCTCGACGCCCTGCGCAAGGCCGACGCGGAACGAGAGCGCGGCGCGGTGCCCGGCCTGCACGCGCAGCCGGTGCCGCCGCTTTCGGTCGAGCCGTCTGCACCCGCGCAGTCGCGGCCGGTGCTGTGGATCGTGCTCGGCGCGACGGTGGGTCTGGCGTCCGCATTCGGCGTGTACTTCGTGAGCCGGGAGCAACCGCCGCCGTCGTCGCCCGCAGCAGCCGAAGCGAGTGCGCCGACGGTGCGGCCCGCCGCGCCGCGAACGACGTCGTCCGGACCGGCGCCCGTCGCGGTGCCGGCCCCCTGGCCCGCGAAGGAAACCCGCAGCGCGGCCTCCGGGCCGCCAATGCCGTCGCCCGGCGCACGCGCCGGTTCGCCGGCGCAGGTCGTCGCGAAAGCAGCACCACCCGCGCCGCCGCCGATCCCCCGCGAGCAGCTTCCGGCCGATCTGCGCGCCGAGCTGCCGCCGCTCGTCGTGGGCGGGTCGATGTATTCGGCGACTCCGGCCCACCGCACGCTGATCATCGACGGCCGGCTGTACCGCGAAGGCGAGTCGATCGCGGCCGGTCTGACGCTCGAGGAAATCCGGCTCAAGGCCGCCGTGCTCGGTTACAAGGGGCACCGCTTCGAGATCCGCTTCTGAGCGCGGCGCAACGACGACACGGAGGCGACGATGAACGCGACCGAACTGCGCACCGGGACGGTGCTTCGCTACGAGGGCGAGTTCTATCGGGTGATCGATGCGTCGTTTCACGCCGGCGGCGGACAGCTCGGCGGCGTGGTGCACGCGAAGCTGCTGAACCTGCGCACGCGCGGCGCGGTCGAGCGCCGCTTTCGTCCGGACGAGCGACTCGAACCGGTCGACGTCGAGCGCGCGCGCTGGCAGTTCATCTACGCCGACGGCGACGATTACTACTTCATGAACCCGGACACCTTCGAACAGGTGCCGATCGCCGCCGCGATGCTCGGCACGGCCCGCGCGTTCGTTCACGCGGGCATGGAGGTCACGGTCGAAAGTTTCGAAGGCCGGCCGCTGCATGTGGTGCTGCCCGACGCGGTCGAGCTGCGCGTGGCCGAAACCGCCGAGCCCACGCACCAGCGCGACACCAGCGCGATGAAGACGGCCAGGCTCGACAACGGCATGGAGGTGCTGGTGCCGCTGTTCATCAAGAACGGCGATCTGGTGCGCGTCGATACCGCGACCGGCAAGTATCTGGAGCGGGCGCGCGCGAAGGGTTGACGGTCGGATCGCGGATCGCGGATTGCAGTGCAGACCGCCGCTCAGTGCCCGTACGTCAGCCCAGGACGAGGCCGAGCGCCGCGGGTCGTGCGAAGCGCGATTTCGACCCGCAGCGCGGTGTGCTACCTTGGTCGCCCCCACCGCAGGCGAACGACATGGGTCACGCGCAACCGCTCATCCGCCTCGACTTCGACGCCTACCTTCTGTGGGAGGAGCAGCAGTCCGAGAAACACGAGTACCTCGCGGGCGAAGTGTTCGCGATGGTCGGCGCGCGCAAGTCGCACGTGACGGTGGCCCTGAATCTGGCCTCGGCGTTCAAGGCGCATCTGCGCGGCGGTCCGTGCCGCATCTACATGTCCGACATGAAGCTGCGGGTCGCCGCGGCCGACGCGAGCTTCTACCCGGACGTGATGGTCACCTGCGATGCACGCGATCACGCCGCGGAGCGCTACCTCGAGCACCCGCTGCTGGTCGTCGAAGTCCTGTCGGAAGCGACCGCGGCGTTCGATCGCGGCGACAAGTTCGCCGCCTATCGCCGCCTGCCGAGCCTGCGCGAATACGCGGTGGTCGACATCGACGCGCGGCGCGTCGAGTGCTTCCGCCGCGACGCCGCCGATCGCTGGGTGCTTTTCGAATTCACCGGCGACGCGGAGTGCGAGTTCGCGACGATCAACCTGACGATGCCGCTGGCGGCCGTCTTCGAGGACGTGGCACCGGGCGCGACAGAGGCGGGCTCGACCGGGTAGCCGCGGCGCGCGGCCGGCGCCCGGCGCCGGCCTCAGTCGATCTTCGCGAGCACGCCGCGGATCGTCTCGACGATCCGCTCGATCTGCGCCTTCTCGACGATCAGCGGCGGCGACAGCGCCAGGATGTCGGCGGTGAAGCGCACCAGCACGCCCGCCTCGAAGCACTTGACGTGCGCCTCCAGCCCGCGCGCACCCGGCGCGCCCGGACGCGGCTCCAGCTCGATGCCGCCGACGAGCCCCAGGTTGCGGACGTCGATCACGTGGCGCGTGCCCTTGAGCGAATGCAGCGCGTCCTCGAAGTGCGGCGCCATCTGCCGCGCACGCTCGAACAGCGCCTCCTCGGCGAAGAGCTTCTGCGTGGCGATCAGCGCGGCGCACGCTAGCGGATGCGCCGAGTAGGTGTAGCCGTGCAGGAACTCGATCTGGCCTTCCGGCGCGGCATTCACGATGGCGTCGAACACGCTCGTTTTCGCGATCACCGCGCCCATCGGCACCGCGGCGTTGTTGATCGCCTTGGCGCAGGTCAGGATGTCGGGCGTGATGCCGAAGCGATGCGCGGCGAAGGTTGCACCCAGCCTGCCGAAGCCGGTGATCACCTCGTCGAAGATCAGCAGGATGCCGTGCTTGTCGCAGATCGCGCGCAGTTTCTCCAGATAACCCTTGGGCGGGATCAGCACCCCGGCCGAGCCCGCCATCGGCTCGACGATCACCGCGGCGATGTTCGACGCGTCGTGCAGCGCCACGATGCGCTCGAGTTCGTCGGCGAACTCCGCGCCGTGCTCGGGCTGCCCGCGCGAGAACGCGTTGCGCGCCGGATCGTGCGTCGAACGCAGATGGTCGACGCCGGCCATCAGCGCCGGGAACGCCTTGCGGTTGCCGGGGATGCCGCCCGCCATCGTGCCGCCGACATTCACGCCGTGATAGCCCCGCTCGCGGCCGACGATGATGCGGCGGGCGGGCTCCCCTCGCGCGCGGTGATAGGCGAGCGCCATCTTGATCGCGGTATCCGCGGACTCCGAGCCCGAGTTCGTGAAGAACACGCGCTGCATGCCCGCCGGCGCGAGCTGCGCGATCACGGTCGCGGCCTCGAAGGCAAGCGGGTGACCCATCTGGAACGGCGGCGCGTAGTCCATCGTCGCCGCCTGCTTCTGCACGGCCTCGACGATCGGCTTGCGGTTGTGGCCGGCGTTGACGCACCACAGCCCCGCGGTGCCGTCGAGGATCTGCCGGCCGTCGGGCGTCCAGTAGAACATGCCCTCGGCCTTCGCGAGCAGGCGCGGCGCGGCCTTGAACTGGCGGTTGGCGGTGAACGGCATCCACCATTCGTCGAGGGAAATCATCGTGCCGGTGAGGGGGTTGTCGAGTTTCATGGGGAGCCTCGTCAGTTCGGCAGCAGGCGGAAGGAGGAGAAGAAGGTCTCGAGCACGTCGTCGCTCAGCTCGCCTTCGGTGCCGAGCGCGACGACCTGGTAGACGCGATCATCGGCCACGTAGAAGCGCGCGGCAAGCTGCGCCGCACGGCCGTTCGCACCGACCCTGCCGCGCGCCGCCACGGCCTCGGCGGCGCGCAGCGTGCGCCCGCCGGAAGCGGCAAGCGGTGCGCGCCGCACCGACTCGATGCTGCCGCCGATGTTGCGCACCAATGCATCGCGAAAGAACGCGACGGTGCGTCCGGCCGCGGTCGCATCGGCGGTAGCCTGCCCCGGCAGCCGGGCCACGCCGACCGCGAACATCGTCGGTCCGACGCCGGTCGAGGTCATCGTCATCGTGATCCGGCCGCCGTCGAAGTCGATGTCGCGGGCGATGGTCTGCGGCTTGTCGGGAAGATGGACGACGAAGCCGCCCTCGGCCGAGCGGATCTCGCGCCAGTCGAACTTCGGGCTGCACGCGGCGAGCAGCGCAACCGCCAGCCACAGCCCGCGAGCGAAACGGCGCATCGGAAAGGGAAGAAAAAAGCCGGGCGACCCCGGCTTTCCTCGCGCCCGCGCGCCTACCTGCGCGGACCCGGCGTGCGCGGTGCCGTCGCGGCCTTTTTCTTCGGCTTGTGCGGACGTGTCTTGCCGTAGCTGCCGTTGTAGATCTTGCCGCGCCGCGTGCGCAGATCGCCCTTGCCCATCGTTCGACTCCGTCTTTGAACCCGCTTGCGAAGGCCGCGATTATATCGGCGCGGTCGCGCGGACCGCCCCGCGTCGGCGTCTGCCGCGTCTGCCGTGAACTCGGTGCGTTTGCTTGCTGCGTCGCGTAGCGGCTATGGTCGCTGCAGCCATCGGTTCGCACCGGGCGGCCGGGGCCAACCCTCGTGCGGAGGTCGGCATGTGGGATCTGTTCCATCGGTATTACCCGCAGGTGGCGGGCGTCTTGGTGCTCACGCCGCTGTTGCTGGGCGATTTCGCGCTGTTCGTCCTCGCGATGGCCGCGGCCATCGCGCTCGTCCCCTGCGCCTACGGTCGCGACGTCGACGAGATCGTCGAGCGCACGTTCGAGCGCGACGAACGCTGAGCCTGCCTACAATCTTCCGCAGCGAAACGATCGGGAGGCGCCATGGCGCTGGTGGTGTTCAGATCGAAAGCCGCGGGCGAGATCTTCATGTTCGCGGAGACCGCGCGCCGCATCTTCGAGATCATCGGCAAGGCGGAGGCGCCGCGCGGCGTGATCACGGCCGAGCAGGTGCCCGAAGCGCTCGCCCGCCTGACCGCGGCGGTCGAAGAGGAGAAGGCGGCACTGAAGGCCGCGCAGGCGCGCGCCGAAGAGGCCGAGCGGCGCGGCGAGGACGACGCCGGCGCGGGCGAGCGCGCGATCACGCTCGCGCAGCGCGCGTACCCGCTGATCGAGATGCTGCGCGCGGCGCAGAAGAAGAAGGTCGAGGTCACCTGGGGCATCTGAAGTCCGGGCAGCGAACGGTCGCGCGATCCGGCGCCGCGTTCCGGTTTTCGACGAGGCGCTCGGTGGGCAACGCGGACCTGCGTGCCTACAATGGCCTTGTACCCGCGACAAGCGACGCGGCCGAGGGATCGAGGGAGGCGGGATGTCGGCGCATCTGACCGCTTTGCAGCGTGGATTCGGCCGCCAGCTCTGGGTCGGAGCGCTTACGTTCGCGCTGCTGGTCGGAGGCCTGCTGCTTGCGCTGCGATCGGTCCAGCTCGACCGCGCGCTGCACGAGCAGTATCGGCACGCGCTCGCGCTGGCGCAGCTTTCGTTCGAAGTCCAGCACCTCGTCGCCGACCTGCGCGCCGAGCACGCGCTCGCCCCGTCCGAGCTGCGGCAGACGATCGACGCGCGGCTTGCCGCGATCGCGGGGTTGCCGCTGACGCCGCAGGAGCGCGGCCGCGTGGACGAACTGAGGCAGGCGTTGCGCGAGGGTGAAGCCGGCGCATCCGCGAGCGACGAGCGCTACATCCGGATCGACCGCGCGATGCACGCGCTCGTGGCCGCGGTGCGCGAGCGCACCGAAGCGGCGGCGCGCGACGCCACCGGCTTCAACGATGCGGCGCAGGCGGCGCTCGCGGTGATCGCCGCGTTGATCGTGGCCGGCGGGCTGGCCTTCGCGGCGAGCGCTTCGCGGACGCTGGCCGCGAGTCGCCGGCTGATGGGCGAGCTCGAACAGCTCGCGCACCAGGACGCACTGACCGGCGTCACGAACCGGCGCGGCCTGGACGAAGCGCTGCCGCTGGAAATGGCGCGCGCGCAGCGACTCGGTTACCCGCTCACCGTCGCGATGCTGGACTTCGATCACTTCAAGCGCTTCAACGACAGGCGCGGACACGGCGCCGGCGACGCGCTGCTGCGCGGCGCCGCACAGGCGTGGCGCAAGCAACTGCGGCCGACCGACCTGCTCGCGCGCTATGGCGGCGAGGAGTTCACGCTCGTGCTGCCGGCGTGCGATGCCGACGATGCGGTCGCGCTGATCGAACGGCTGCGCCCGCTGATGCCGGAGCGCCAGACCTTCTCGGCGGGCGTTGCCACCTGGAACGGTGCGGATCCGCCCGGGGAGCTGCTGCGCAGCGCCGACATCGCGCTGTTGCAGGCCAAGCGCGCCGGCCGCAACCGGACCGTCGTCGCCGGCCGCGAACCGCAGATGGCGTTGCCGCTGCGGGTCGCGTGATTCGGATCGCGGATCGCGGATTGCGCTGCGACCCGACCTTCGTCGGTCGCCGGCGCCGCGCGAAACGCGACGCCGATGGCAGACTGCGGTCCACGCAATCCGCAATCCGCACTCCGTAATGCCCACCCCTCGCATCCTCGTCGTCGAAGACGAACCGGCGATCGCCGATACGATCGTCTATGCGCTTTCCACCGAAGGTTTCGAACCGGTGTGGTGCGCCACCGGCGGCGCGGCGCTCGAGGCAGTCAAGCGCGCGCCGTGCGCGCTCGCGATCCTCGACATCGGCTTGCCGGACACCAACGGCTTCGACCTGTTCAAGCGGCTCGCGCAGCTCGCGCCCGAGCTGCCGGCGATCTTTCTCACGGCGCGCGCGGGCGAGATCGACCGCGTCGTCGGACTCGAGCTGGGTGCGGACGACTACATCGCGAAGCCTTTTTCGCCGCGCGAGCTCGTCGCGCGCGTGCGCACGGTGCTGCGGCGGGTGCAGCGCGCCGGCGCATCGGCGCCGACCGCGGCGAGCGCCTTCGTCATCGACGACGAGCGCAAGACGATCCGCTACCGAGGCCGGCCGCTCGCGCTGTCGCGCTACGAGTACCGGCTGCTGAAGGCGCTCGCCGAGCGCCCGGGCCGCGTGTTCTCGCGCGACGAGCTGATGCACAAGGCGTGGGACGATCCGGGGGCCAGCTTCGACCGCACCGTGGATGCGCATGTCAAGACGCTGCGCGCCAAGCTGCGCGCGATCGACCCGCAGGCCGATCCGATCCAGACGCATCGGGGCATGGGGTACTCATTGCGCGATGACGCGCAATGAGTACCCCTGCGGGGAAGGAAAGGAACGAGGGGGCTCGGCTGGCCCCCTCGTGCTCCCCCAGCCACATCGCACCTCGCGCGATGACGCGCAAATCGCCAACCCGCAAACCCGCTCCGGCAGTGCTGAGCTCCGAGGCGGATGAGGAGGACCCCGCGATGCGACGCCGACCAAAGCCTCGGTGTCGATTCCTGCCCTCGGCAGATCCTGCGGCCGGGCGCGGATTGGTTCTTCGCGAGTCTGGGCGGCTCTTCGGGTCGCGCGGACGAAGAGCCGGTGTCAGACCGAGAGCAGCCGCTTGGTTCGCGGCGACGGCCTCGGAGCGCAGCGCAGCAGCGGCGCCCGCTGCTCGATGCGCGGCCCCATCGCCCCCGTCTGCGCCACCAGCAACACTGAGCGGCCGGCGGCCGGTCGGGCCGGCGCAAGCGGAAGTGCCCCAGATACGAGGCCAGCGTCGCCTGCAACGCATCGAGCGCCGCGCGATCGAACCGCCACGTGGTCGTGCCGTCGCGTTCCTGCACCGGCGCCCGCTCGGCGCGGTGCAGTTTCTCGCGCAGGTGCCCCACCACCGGCCGCCGCACCAGCAGGTGGAAAGGCCGCACGATGTCGCCGCGGAAGTCCACCCCGTCGGCCACCGGCCGCCGCCGCTCGCGGGCATCGTTCATCTCGAGCAGCGGGTGCTGGGCCAGGAAGCCGCGGATCCGCTCGCGCCAGTCGAGCAACTGTTCGCGCGACGCGGCCAGCGGCACGCAGTCGTCGCAATGGCGCAGATACCAGCGGCATTTCAGCGCGTGCTTGACGAACTTGTCCAGCGCGTTCAGGTACACGTTGGCGAAGATCTGGCTGTTCAGGTTGCCGATCGGCAGCCCCTTGCCCGGCGGGGCGCGAAACAGCGTCTCGTGCGGCGGCAGCCCGTCCAGCAGCCGCGGGTCGCCCTTTCGCTGGCGGCGGGCGCAGGCGTCGTCGGTGAAAATCGTCTCCCGGATCTGCCGGGTGGCCTGCCAGCTCGTGTTGCACCATGCGGTCGCGGAAGTCGGCGGCGAAGACTTCGCCCACTTTGGACGCTTGACGAAGAAGCAGACAGAACCGGCCGGCTCGTGTACGTGCGCGCGATCGGATCGTCGCGCGGCGCCGGCAGGTTCGGTTGCTGCCGCGCCTCGGGCACAGCGCTGGCCGTGGTGTTGCGCGTATCGCGGCGGCAGCACGAGCCGGCCGTCGCAGGCGGCGGGCCTGGCGGCGGTGCAAGCCATGGCACCAGCAGCGCGGCGCGCCATACGGCGGCAAGCGACGCCGCATGGTGTGGACCGGCGCCGCCGCGCGCGGCCCGCGACAGTTCAGCCCGCTGCGGGGCCGGCGGGCGGCTCGAGTGCGACCCCGAAGCGCGTGCCGGCGCGCTCGCCGCCGGCGTCGAATACCTGCCAGTGGCCGTCTTCGGTGACGATCCACACCTCCTGCGCGCCGGCTTCGAGGAACAGCGCCACCTTGTGCGCCATCTCGGCGTCGGTGTTGCAGGGGCTGCGCACCTCGACGCAGATCTCCGGCGCCTGGGGAAAGGGTGTCACATCGCCGTGCCGCGCCATGAACTCGGCCGAGGCCCAGGCGACGTCGGGCACGCGCACGCCGTCGCTGGTGAGCACGGAGCATTCGACCATCGCCGTGCCCTGCGGCAACTGCTGCATCAGTGCGTGCCCGATGGCCATCTGCCGGATGCCGTGGCGGTTGCTGGCAGGACTCATCTCGATCACCCCCCGGCCGTTCAGTTCGATCTTGGCGCCCAGGTCGTGCCAGCGCGGGTCGGCGCACAGCTCCGCCCAGCGCAGCACCAGGCTTTCCTGCGAGGTGATGTGTCCCATGGTGGCACCCGGTTGTTCCGCGAGTGCGTAGCCTACCGCGTGCGGCTGCGTTCGTCGCGGCGGGCCGTGAAGGCGGCCGTCACGCCGGGCGACGCGCGGCCGGCCTGGCGCAGTTTCGTGCGACAGGCGTGCAGTTGCGCTCGCGCGGGCAGGCGCTCGCCCGCTGCAAGGCGGCGGTCATGCCGCAGGGCATGCCCGCCGTCCGGTTCGCGCCCCCAAAGGGTCGAAGCGCCCGAAGCGCTGAAGCCTCAATGTGTTCGCCGGCGGCGGGCGACCGAGTTCCCCCAGCCCGGCAAGGAGCAACGCGAGGCCGCCCGGCTCCGGTACAGGTACAGACCCGGCGAACACATCGCCGGGACGCACGGCAACGGCGTAGAACTCCGCGGCCCGGGTGAAGTCGAACTGTTCGCCGGGGAACATGCTGACGTACCACGAGTCGCCACTGCGCTCCGTGTCGTACACCGTACCGGACCAGTAGGGGAGGGACTGCATGTTGCTGAACGGGCCGGTGTTGGTCAGGCCCCAGTCCACACCCGCTGTGCCACCCCGAAACACACCGGACGAGTCAAAGGGGGCCAGATTGCCCAGCGTGTCGTAGAACATGTGCGCCAGCGGCGAGTTGCGCCGCTGCGCTTCGCCCGAGTAGACGTTGTAGCCGCAGTCGGTGCCGCCGGCGAAGTTGTACTGACAGCCGTTGATGCCGATGTCGAGCACACTGGGCAGCGACCAGCCGGTGAAGCCGTTGACGTTCAATGCCGCGGCCCAGGCCATGGCGCTGGACCAAGTCATGCGGCCATCGGTCGTGCTGCCGCCATCGTCGAAGCTGGAACCCGCACCGTATTCCAGTTCGCCAGCCACGTGAGATCGAGCACCGTGTCGTAGGCGAACACCATCGCCGGGTTCGGCGCGCCCGAGACGAGCAGCGGCACAGGGTTGCCGTTGATGTCGCGGCCTTGCGGCGTGGTCTCCCACGTGCCCTGCCCCGACACCGGCGCCGCCTGCGCGGCGCTCGCCTCCACGGCCAAGGCGGCCGACCGTTAAAAAAGGCGGCACTGCAAGTCCCGGCGCCGCCGCGCCGTACCATGCGGGCAGCAGCGCGGCCCGGCTCTGACCGGCCGAGCGCAAGCGGCCGGGCGGGCGTTGATTCAGCCTGAATTCCTTACCACAGAGACACAGAGCGAGTCACCCTTCGTGCGCTCCGAGCCACAACGCACACGAGGAAAAGCAGACTCGAACCCGACCGTGAGATGACCCGCCGCAGCCGCATCTTCCTCGGCATCTTCGTCGTCTATCTCGCGGTGGTCGGGCTGCTGCTGTATCGCGTGGTCGTCGACCTCGACCCGCGCTACCGCGAGTCGGCCGAGGAATCGCTGGTCGATACCGCCAATCTGCTGGCGACGCTGCTCGAGCGCCGCACCTACAACGGCATCATCCCGACCGACGAGCTGGAACGCACGCTGAAACAGCTCGCGAGCCGGCCCGTCTACGCGCGCATCTTCGGCATCGAGAAGACCGCCGTCGACCTGCACGTGTACGTGACCGACCGCGACGGCTTCGTGCTGTTCGACTCGAAAGGAAGGGATGTCGGCAGCTATTACGGCGCATGGCGCGACGTGTATCTGACGCTGCAGGGCGCGTACGGCGCGCGCACGACGCTCGCCGATCCGGACGATCCGACCTCGAGCGTGATGTACGTCGGCGCGGCGATCCGCGAGCGCGCGCCGGGCGTGCGCATCGAGGCGGGCGAGGACATCGTCGGCATGGTCGCGGTCGGCAAGCCCGTCGCCGCGTTCAATCCGTTCATCGCCAACGCGCGCGAAAAGCTCATCCAGTTCGGCGCGATTTCGGTCGGCGCGTTCGCGCTGCTGCTCGCGCTGGCCACCGTGTGGCTCGTCCGCCCGTTCGGGCTGGTGCGCGACGTCTGGCGCGCGTTCCGGCGCGAAGGGTCCGGCTCGCCGGTCGTGCTCGGCCGCCGGCTGCTGCAGGCGCTGCGCACGGCGTTCGCCGAGGTGCGCGACACGCTCGCCGGTCGCAGCTACGTCGACCAGTATGTGCAGACGCTCGCGCACGAGCTGAAGAGCCCGCTCGCCGCGATCCGCGGCGCCGCCGAGCTGCTGCGCGAACCGATGCCCGAGGAGGCACGTGCGCGCTTCGCCGGCAACATCGAGGAGCAGGTCGGCCGCGCGCAGGATCTGATCGACCGCATGCTCGAGCTGTCGAGCCTGGAGCGGCGCGGCGCGCTCGAGCGCGTCGACCGGGTCGCCGTGGCGGCGCTCGCCGCCGCGGTGCGCGACGAACTCGCGCCGCTGGCGCAGCGCAAGCGGCTTGCCCTGCGGTTCGAGCTGCAGCCCGAGCTGGCGGCCACGGGCGACGCCTTTCTGCTGCAACGCGCGCTCGCGAACCTGGTGCGCAACGCGATCGACTTCGCGCCGGCCGGCAGCGCCGTCGACATTGCCGCGTTCGAGACCCGCGACCAGGTCGAGCTGCGCGTGCGCGACCGCGGGCCGGGGCTGCCCGACTACGCGCGCGAGCGCGTGTTCGAGAAGTTCTTTTCGCTGCCGCGCCCCGACACGGGCCGCAAGGGCACCGGGCTCGGGCTCGCCTTCGTCAAGGAGGTCGCGCAGCTTCACGGCGGCACGGTCAGGCTCGCCAACCACGCCGAAGGCGGCGCGCTCGCCACGCTGACCCTGCCGCGCGCCGCGCCGGCTGCGCGCTGACGCGCGGCACGGCCGACGATCTCGCCTCCGAGACACCGAGAGCACCGAGCAACCCAAGGTCCTTCTCTGTGTCCTCTGTGTCTCGGTGGTGAAATCCAAGGCCTACGAAGGCCGATGAATTCACTACGGAGGCACAGACGCACGGAGAAATCCGTGAAGCGCTTCTTCGTTTTCTCCGCGAATCGGCGTTGAACCCGCGTTGCGGCGCCAGGAAGCGTCGCCGCTGCCGGTTCACGGTTCCTTCGCATTCGCCGCACACGGCATTCGCACGCGCTTCGTGCAGGCAAACGACACTGCGCTCCGACGGCCCGCACATCGCGCGGGCGCTTTCCCGAGGAGAGCCTTCATGTCGTTCGTCCGCATGCTTGCCGATGGCGCGGCGCAAGCCGTGCAGCTCGTACCGTTGCTGTTCGCGTTGAACGGCGTCACGCCGGCCGCGGCGCAGTCGCCGCGCGCGGTCGCCTTCTCGCCGGGCGCGGCGGCGCCGGCGGTGAGCGAACCGCTGCCGGCCGGCGCGCCGCTCGCGCTCATCGCCAACCACGTCGAGGTGCGCGTTCACGGCGCGCGCGCCGAAGTGCTGACGCAGCTGACCTACCGCAACGACGGCTCGGTGCCGATCGAGGCGCGCTACACGGTGCCGCTGCCCGCGCTCGCGCCGCAGTCGGGCGAGATCGCGACGTGGCCGGTCGATGCGGCGCCGTTCGACTGCGGCGGCGACGCGCCGCCCGAGGTCGCGCAGTTCGCCGTGGCGGGCGAGGCCGATCCGCGTGCGTACGAAACGGGCACGCTGTGGATCGAGCCCGGCGAAGAGGTCACCGTCAAGCTGCGCCGGCCGGCCGAGCTGCTCGTGCGCAACGGCCGCCATCGCCTGGTACTGCCGCTGGTGGTCGACCGCGGCGCGACCTTCACGCCGCGCTTCTCGGCCGAGGTGCGGATCGAAGCCGAGCGGCCGATCGTCGCGCTCGCGTCCGCCACGCACGGCGGACAGGTGTCCGGGTTGGGCGAACGGCGCGCCGCGCTGATCGTGCCTGACGGGCGCGTCTACCAAGAGCGGTTCCTCGCGGTCGAGTTCGAGCTCGGCGAAGTTGCGGTCGCGAGCGGAGCGCTCGCGTGGGGCGGCGAAGCGCGCCCGCGCGCGGCGCGCTGAGCGTCAGCCGCCATGTCCCCGCCGCTGCCGCGCTTTGCGCTGCTGCCGACCATGCTTTCGTCTTCGGGCGCGGCAGGCCCGCATGAAAGCCCCGACCGTTTTCGTCGGCGCCCGCCTGCCTGCGGCGGTGCGGCCGGCCCCCGATCCGCGATCGAGTGGCCGACCCGCCTCCGCAGCAGGCCGCTGACCCGATGCGCCGGGCGCGCTCAGATCGACTGGCGAAAGTGCAGCCATGCGTTGCCGAAGTAGATCAACGCCAGCGCCACGCTCGTCCAGCCGACGAAGTTGAGCAGCCGCGCCTGCGGTCGTGCGACCAGCGCGACGATCAGCGCACCCGACATCACCGCGGCGGAAACCGCCGACAGCGCATGCGCGGGTGCGGCCGCGGCGAGCAGCGGTCCGTCGAGATAGACGAGGTCGTCGACGCCGAGGATCGCGAGGTTGAACAGGTTGCTGCCGACCAGGTTGCCGATCGCCATGTCGAGCGCGCCGATGCGCACCGAGGCGATCGTCACCGTCAACTCGGGCAACGTGGTCGTGACCGCGACCAGCAACGTGCCGACGAAGCTGTCGGTCCAGCCCATCGCCGCCGCCAGATCCGCGCCAACGAAGGGCAGCCACAAGGCCGCGCCGACCACGACCGCCGCGGCGACCGCGTAGCGCAGCGCCGCCTGCCGCAGCGTCATCTCCGTCGCGGATTCGGCTTCGGTCGCGGCCGCCGCGGCGACGGCGGCCGCGCCGCGCTCGTACTGGTAGATCGTGCGGATCGCCACCAGGTACAGCGCGAGCAGCGCGGGGGTGACGAGACCGACATGGCCGACGCGCAAGTCCAGCGCGGGCGCGGCGAGCATGCCGAAGGCGACCACGCCGAGCATCACGATGCCGAAGGCCGCACCGAGCGTATGCCCCTGGCTCGCGACCTGGTAGATCGACGCGTGGCGATGCAGCGCGTCGAGCACGACCATCATCGCCAGGTTCAGCACGCAGGCGCCGAGCACGTTGCCGACCGCGATGTCGGGCACGTCGGCCACCGTCACCGACGCGATGCCGGTCACCAGTTCGGGCAGCGACGTGACGCTCGCCATCAGCGCCAGACCGATCCAGCCGCCGCCAAGCCCGGTGTTCAGCGCGATCACGTCGCCGTAGCGCGACAGCCGCGTGCCCGCGACGAGGATCAGCGCCGCGCACAGCGCCAGTTGCAGCCAGTGGATCGCGAGCGAAGACATGCGGTCTCCTTTGGCCGCATTGTGCCGCGCGGGCATCGCTCGAACTTGCGCAAACTCAGTGCGCGGCCATCACGGGCCTTCGCGCCACTCGGCGTTGAAGACGCGCCAGCGGCCGCCTTCGCGCCGCCAGGCCGAGTCGAACTCCCAAATCTGCCCGCGTTCGGGCAGCAGGCCCGTGCCGCCGGTGGCGACGACGCGCACCTTCGCGCGCGCGCGCTCGCCGTCGATTCGCACTTCGGTGACGACCGCGGTGACGCTGATCTTCTCGTGCCGCAGCAGCGTGCCCGCGAGCACGCGCTTGGCGTCGTGCTTGCCGAAGGCGCCGGATTCGCGCGTGAAGTCGTCGGCAAGGGCTTCGAGGAACGCACCCGGGTCGCGCCGCTCGATCGCCGCGGCCATCGCGCCGATTCGCTCGCGCAGTTCGCGCTCGGGATCGGAACGCGCGCAGCCGGCGATCGGCGCGCCGAGCGCGGCGATCGTCAGCGCGCGCCGGCGCGGCTGCATCGCTTCAGCCGCGCCGGTACTCGACGAGCCGCGCGACCGTGTCGCGCGCGCGCCGTCCGTCCGGACTGACGATCGTGTGCTCGGCCTGCACGTACAGGTTGACCGCCGCCGCGTAATGCAGCACCTCGACGTTGCGCCAGGCGAGCTGCGCCTGGCCGTCGTCGCTTCTGACCTCCGCTTCGTAGCGCACCGGCAGCGTGTCGAACTCGCCGGCCGGCACGCGGATGCGCCGCGTGCGGCCGACGGTGGCGACATAGCGATGCGCGTTGCGCGTGTCGGTCGCGCGGTTTTCGACGACCGCCGTGCCGCTCCACTGCTTGCCCTCGACGAGCGGGAAACTGAAGTGCGGATAGTGCGGCGACCAGCGCCACTCGCCCGCCTCGTCCGCGGATTCGCCGGCCGCCGCGAGCGCCGGCCGCGCGAGCAGGTTCCACTCGCGCGTATAGACGTAGCGGCCGCTGGCCGCGCCCGCCGCGGTCGAACGCAGCTCGCAGACGATGCGCTCGGGCGTGACTTCGAGCACGCGGCGCGTCTCCTCCGCGGTACCCGGCGACAGGCGATTGTCCGCGGCGAAGCGCCAGAAATCGCCGACCGCGATCTCGGGTCGTTGCACGGCGCCCTCAGCCGAGATTGGCGGCGAGCGCTCGCTCGAGCTCGCCGACCGACGCGCGGCTGCGCCGCGCCAGATCTTCGAGCTGGTCGCGGCCGATGCGGCCGACGTTGAAGTACTTCGCCTGCGGATGCGAGAAGTAGAAACCGCTGACCGAAGACGGCGGGATCATCGCGTAGTTCTCGGTCAGGCGCATGCCGATCTCGGCACAGTCCAGAACCTCGAACAGCGTCGCCTTGGCCGCGTGCTCGGGGCAGGCGGGATAGCCGGGCGCCGGACGGATGCCGCGGTATTCCTCGCGAATCAGCGCCTCGTTGGTCAGCGACTCGTCGGGCGCGTAGCCCCACAGGTCGCGCCGCACGCGCTCGTGCAGCAGCTCGGCGAACGCTTCGGCGAGCCGGTCGGCGATCGCCTTGAGCATGATCGCGCCGTAGTCGTCGTGCCTGGCGAGAAACATCGCTTCGCGCTGCTCCAGCCCGATCCCGGTGGTCACCGCGAACATGCCGATGTAGTCGGCGATGCCGGTCGACTTCGGCGCGATGAAATCCGCCAGGCACCGGTTCGGATTCGGCACGCCGTCGATCACCGGTTTTCGGGTCTGCTGGCGCAGGCCGTGCCAGGTGAACAGCACGGCGCTGCGCGACTCGTCGGTGTAGATCTCGATGTCGTCGCCGACCGAATTGGCCGGGTAAAACGCCACTGCGGCGTTCGCGGTCAGCCAGCGTTCGGCGACGATGCGTTCGAGCATCTTCTCGCCTTCGGCGAAGACCTGGCGCGCGTGCTCGCCGACCACTTCGTCGGCGAGGATCGCCGGAAACGGGCCGTGCAGATCCCAGGTCCGGAAAAACGGTCCCCAGTCGATGTACTTGGCGATCATCGCCAGGTCGTAGTTGCGAAAAACGCGGCGGCCGATGAACTTCGGCTTCGGCGGCACGTAGCCCGTCCAGTCGATCTTCGGCGCGTTGGCGCGCGCCTGCGCCAGCGAAATCAGTTCCGGGCCTTTCTTCGCCGCGTGCTGCGCGCGGACCTTGTCGTACTCGGCCCGGATCTCGGCGATGAACTTCGCCGCCGCGTCGTCCGACACGAGGCTCTGGCACACGGCCACCGAGCGGCTGGCGTCCGGCACATAGATCACCGGGCCGTTCGTGTAGTGCGGCGCGATCTTCACCGCGGTGTGCACGCGGCTGGTGGTGGCGCCGCCGATCAGCAGCGGCAGCGTGAAGCCCTGCCGCTGCATCTCGCGCGCGACGTGCTGCATCTCCTCCAGCGACGGCGTGATCAGCCCGGACAGTCCGATCATGTCGGCGCGCTCTTCGCGCGCGGTTTGCAGGATCTTCTCGGCCGGCACCATCACGCCGAGGTTGATCACCTCGAAGTTGTTGCACTGGAGCACGACCGACACGATGTTCTTGCCGATGTCGTGCACGTCGCCCTTGACGGTAGCGATCACGACCTTGCCTTTGGCGCGCGCCTCGCCGCCGGCGGCGATGTGCGCGGCCTTCTCCGCCTCGATGTACGGGATCAGGTGCGCGACCGCCTGCTTCATCACGCGCGCGCTCTTCACCACTTGCGGCAGGAACATCTTGCCGGCGCCGAACAGGTCGCCGACGATGTTCATGCCGTCCATCAGCGGGCCCTCGATCACTTCGATCGGACGGCCGCCGCGCGCGGCGATCTGCGCCCGGCACGCTTCGGTGTCCTCGACGATGTACGTCGTGATCCCGTGCACGAGCGCGTGCGCCAGCCGCTTCTCGACCGGTTCGCTGCGCCAGGCGAGGTCCTCCTTCCGCTCTTTGCTCCCCGCCTTGATCCGCTCGGCAAACTGCACGAGCCGCTCGCCGGCGTCGGGGCGGCGATTCAGCACGACGTCTTCCACCCGCTCGCGCAGCTCCGGCTCGATGTCCTCGTAGACGCCGAGCTGGCCGGCATTGACGATGCCCATCGTCATGCCCGCGCGCACCGCGTGATACAGGAAGACGGTGTGGATCGCCTCGCGCACGTGGTCGTTGCCGCGGAAGCTGAAGCTGACGTTGGACACGCCGCCGCTGACTTTCGCGTGCGGCAGGTGGTGCCGGATCCAGCGCGTCGCCTCGATGAAGTCCACGGCGTAGTTGTCGTGTTCCTCGATGCCGGTGGCGATCGCGAAGATGTTCGGGTCGAAGATGATGTCTTCGGGCGGAAAGTCGGTCCGCTGCGTCAGCAGGTCGTAGCTGCGCTTGCAGATCGCGATCTTGCGCTCGAAGGTGTCGGCCTGGCCCTGTTCGTCGAACGCCATCACGACGACCGCCGCGCCGTAGCGACGCGCGAGCTTTGCCTGCCGCAGGAACTCTTCCTCGCCCTCCTTCAGCGAGATCGAGTTGACGATCGACTTGCCCTGCACGCATTTCAGGCCCGCCTCGATCACGCTCCACTTGGAGCTGTCGATCATCACCGGCACGCGCGCGATGTCGGGTTCGGCGGCGATCAGGTTCAGGAAGCGCGTCATCGCGGCGGCCGAATCGAGCATCGCCTCGTCCATGTTGACGTCGATGATCTGCGCGCCGTTTTCCACCTGCTGGCGCGCGACGCCGACCGCCTCCTCGTACTGCCCGTTCAAGATCATCCGCGCAAACGCCTTCGAGCCGGTGACGTTGGTGCGTTCGCCGACATTGACGAACAGCGTGTCGTCGCCGATGGTCAGCGGTTCGAGGCCGGAGAGGAGCAGCGGCTTGGAAATCCCTCCCCTCCCTCCCTTTTCCAGAGGGAGGGCGATCGACTGCGACTCCGTGGACGGCCCGGAGCCGAGGTCGGTCGCCCCCCCTTTCGCGTAGGGGAGGCGGGCGGGGATTTCCCGCGGCGGCAGGCCCTCGATCGCCTGCGCGATGGCGCGGATGTGCTCGGGCGTCGTGCCGCAGCAGCCGCCGGCGATGTTGACGAATCCGGCCTGCGCGAACTCGCGCAGCAGCCGCGACGTGACCTCGGGCGTTTCGTCGAAGCCGGTGTCGCTCATCGGGTTCGGCAGCCCGGCGTTCGGATAGACGCTGACGAAGACATCGGCCACACGCGCCAGCGCCTCGATGTACGGTCGCATCAGCGCGGCGCCGAGCGCGCAGTTCAGACCCACGGCGAGCGGGCGCGCGTGAAGCACCGAGACCCAGAACGCCTCGACCGTCTGCCCCGACAGGATGCGGCCCGACGCGTCGGTCACCGTCCCGCTGATGATCACCGGCCAGCGTTCGCCGCGCCGCTCGAACTCGGCCTCGATCGCGAAGATCGCGGCCTTGGCGTTGAGCGTGTCGAAGATCGTCTCGACGAGCAGGATGTCGGCGCCGCCATCGAGCAGACCGCGCGCCTGTTCGCCGTATGCGTCGGCCAGCTCGTCGAACGTGACGTTGCGCGCGCCGGGATCGCTGACGTCGGGCGAGATCGACGCGGTCTTCGGCGTGGGCCCCAGCGCGCCGCAGACGAAGCGCGGCTTGTCGGACGTGGAAAAGCGGTCACAGGCCGCGCGCGCGAGCCGCGCGGCCTCGACGTTCATCTCGTAGGCGAGATGGCCGAGCGCATAGTCCTCCTGCGCGATGCGAGTGGCGCCGAACGTATTCGTTTCGATCAGATCCGCGCCGGCCGCCAGATACGCCTCGTGGATGTCGCGGATCACGTCGGGGCGGGTCAGCACCAGCAATTCGTTGTTGCCGCGCACATCGACCGGATGATCGGCGAAGCGCTCGCCGCGGAAGTCCGCCTCGGAGAGCTTGCGGCGCTGGATCATCGTGCCCATCGCGCCGTCCAGGATCAGGATGCGGCGCGAGAGCAGTTCGCGCAGACGGCGTTCGACGGGGCTTGCGGAAGGGGAACGCGTGTTCATCGCGGGCCTTTGCGGAAGACGGTCGATTGTAGGCGACCGGTCCCGCACATACGAAAACGGCGCGCCGCAGCGCGCCGTCGCCGCGAAAGCGTTGCGCCTCAGTGCAGCACGAGCGGCTGCGTCATCAGACCGACGTAGCGGTTGAGGAACTCGTCGATGTCCTCCGGCGAAGGCTCGTTGGCGATGAGTTCCTGCACGCTGGCGCGAAAGCGTTCGGCTTCCCGCCCGCCGAGGAAGATCTCGCGCCGCAGGGTCTTGTCCATGATCTCGAAGCCGCCGGCCGGATGTTGGCCGTCGTCGCCGAAACCGGAGAACTCGACCACGCAGAAATGCGGGCTGTTGTAGATCATGTTCATGAGCCACCCAACGTTCATGCGGCCCGTGCGCAAGTCAGGACCACCTGCCGCCAATATCGGTCCCGCCCCGTGAATCTCAAGCCCGGCGATCCCCCGGCGCCCCGGGAGTCAGGGCATGCGGGCCAGGAAGCCGCGCAGCGCGGCGTTGAACGCCTCCGGCTGCTCCAGGTTGGACAGGTGCGCCGCCTGGGCGATGCGTTCGAGCCGCGCGCCGGCAATGGCCTGCACGATCTCCTCGGCCATTGCCGGCGGCGTTCCGCGGTCCTCCTCGCCGACGATCACGAGCACCGGGCAGGCGATCGTCGACAGCCGCGCGGTCAGGTTGATCCGGCTGATCGCGTGTGCGCAGCCGACGTACCCCGCCACCGGCGTGGCGCGGATGCGTTCGGCGATGCGCGCGACGACCTCCGGTCGGCGCTCGCGGAACGGCGCAGTGAACCAGCGCTCGATCGTGGCCGGAACGATCGCCGACATGCCCTGGACAGTCTTGACCGCGGCGATGCGCTCGTCCCAGACGCCGCGCATCTCGGCCGGGTAGCGGCTGGTCGTGTCGGCAAGCGTCAGCGACGCGAAGCGCAGCGGATAACGCAGCGCCGCCATCTGCCCGATCATGCCGCCCATCGACAGCCCGACGAAGTGGCAGCGCTGGATCTGCAGCGCATCCAGCAGCCCCTTGAGATCGTCGGCAAGCTGTTCGAGCGTGTATTCGCCGGGCGGCGCCGAACTCGCCCCGTGGCCGCGGGTGTCGAAGCGCAACACGTTGCAGGCGCGCGCGAACTCGGCGGCCTGCGGCTCCCACATCGTGTGGTCGCAGGCGAGCGAATGGCTAAACACGAGCCAGGGTCGCGACGGCCTGCCGTCGCCGTCGATCCGATAGGCGATGTCGATGTCGTTAACGCGGACGCGCTTCATCTGAATTCCTCACCACCGAGACACAAAGGGAACGGAGAGCTGCGCCGAAACAAGCGTTTGCAATGAGGAAAACGATCGCGCGACGGGAGGGTGAGACACCAGCGACCGGGACCACCTTGGTTTTCCTCGGTGTTCGCTGTGTCTCTGCGGTTCAACCGCGGTTTTCGGGTTCATCGCTGTCCACCAGACTGACCTGCGCACCGAGCCGGGTTTCGGCGAGCAGCCGGCGCACGCGTTCGAGGTGTTCGTCGGCGGCGATCAGCAGCAGCAGCGCGTGCGGCCGATGCGCGCGCACCATGCGCGTGAGCGCGGCGCGCAGCGGCACCGCGCCGACGCAGCACACGCAGACCGGCGCGAGCCGCGCGAGCGCAACCCCGGCGGGGCGGTTCAGATCGAAGAATGCACCCTCGGCGATGACCGCCAGACCGCGCCCGTCGGGCGCGGTGCGCCGCGCGTCGATCCACGCGTCGAGCGCAGCCTGTTGCGCGGCCCGTCCGCGCGCAACACGCAGCGTCAACTCGATCGCCGCGGTGTGTTGACTCATCGCCGTCATTTGCGCCAAAACGCGGGCGTGAACAGCACCAGCACCGACATCAGCTCGAGCCGCCCGATCAGCATCGCGAACGTGCAGACCCAGGTCTCGAAGTCGTTCAGCACCGCGTAGGTCGACGCCGGGCCGACCTGGTTCAACCCGGGCCCGGTGTTGTTGATGCTGGCGACGACCGCGGTGAACGCGCTGATCACGTCGAGCCCCGACAGCAGCAGCAGGAAGGTGAAGAACACGATCGAGCCGCCGTAGATCAGCATGAACGCGAGGATCGCGAAGATCACGTGGTTCTCGATCACCTGGCCGCCGAGGTGCACCGGGTTGATCACGCGCGGATGCAGGATGCGCACGAACTCGCGCAGCGCCTGCTTGACCAGGATGATCGCACGGATCATCTTGATGCCGCCGCCGGTCGAACCGGCGCAGGTCGCGAAGCAGCAGAGAAACAGCATGAACACCGGCGCCAGCGTGGGCCACTGGTTGTAATCCGTGCTGGAGTACCCGGTCGTCGTCGCGACCGAGACCGTGTTGAACAGCGCGTACCGGAACGTCGTCGCGATGTCCGGATACTGCCCGTGCCAGGCGAGGAACAGCATGACGAGAACGGCTGCGGCGAGCGTCACGATCACGAACGATTTACCCTCCACGTCGCGCACGTAGACCCGCAGCGAGCGCCGCCGCCACGCGAGGAAATGCATCGAGAAGTTGATTCCCGCAAGCAGCATAAAGACGACCGCGGTGTACTCGATCGCCGGCGAATCCCAGTAGCCGAAGCTCGCGTCGTGCGACGAGAAGCCGCCCAGACCCATCGTCGAGCACATGTGCAGGAAGGCGTCGGACCAGCTCATGCCGGCGATCCGGTAGCTCAGCATGCACAGTACCGACAGCGCGAAGTAGATCGCGTACAGCCCCTTGGCGGTCTCGGCGATACGCGGCGTGAGCTTCTGCTCCTTCAGCGGGCCGGCGGTTTCCGCGCGGTAGATCTGGCTGCCGCCCACGCCGAGCAGCGGCAGGATCGCGACCGCGAGCACGATCACGCCCATGCCGCCCATCCATACGAGCAGATGGCGCCACACGTTGATCGACAGCGGCAGCGTGTCGAGCCCCGTCAGCACGGTCGCACCCGTCGTCGTCAGGCCCGACATCGTCTCGAAATACGCGTCGGTGAACGACAGTCCCGGCAGGTGCAGCAGCAGCGGCAGCGTCGCGAACGCCGGCAGCGTGGTCCAGACGAGCGTCACCAGCAGAAAGCCGTCGCGCGGCAGCAGTTCGCGCTTGAAGCGGCTCGTCGCGAACCACAGCGTCGCACCGGACGCGAGCGTGATCAGGAACGCGTTGTCGTAGGCGACCAGCGCCTTGTCGCCGCCGGCGAGCGCCACGCCCAGCGGCACCAGCATCGCGGTCGCGAAGATCATCACGACCAGTCCGAGCACGTTCAGGATCGGGAACAGCGAATACGCGAGCGCGTGCATGCGATGTCGTTCTTGGTGCGCGCGGCGCGATTATGCGCTGCGGCAGCGCGCGCTCGCGTTGCAGGAAAACCAACGGCGGGACTGGCCCGCCGTTGGTGGTGTCGCGACGACGCGTCCGCTCAGTTGCCGTACAGCACGCTCGGCAGCCACAGGCCGATCTGCGGGAACGCGTACAGCAGCACGATCGCGATGACCTGGATCCCCATGAACGGCAGCATGCCGGCGAAGATCTGGTTCAGCGTGACGTGCGGCGGCGACACGCCCTTCAGATAGAACGCCGACATCGCCACCGGCGGCGACAGGAACGCCGTCTGCAGGTTCAACGCGACCAGCAGGCCGAAGAACAACGGGTCGATGTTGAAGTGCGCCAGTAGCGGAATGAAGATCGGCATGAAGATCACGATGATCTCGGTCCACTCCAGCGGCCAACCGAGCAGGAAGATGATGATCTGCGAAAGGATCAGGAACTGCAGCGGCGAGAGGTCGAGCGACAGCACCCAGCGCTCGACGATCTCCTGCCCGCCGAGCAGCGCGAACGCCGCCGAGAAGATCGCGCTGCCGACGAACAGCCAGCACACCATGGCACTGGTCTTCGCGGTCAGAAACGACGATTCCTTCAGGATCCCGCCCAGTTCCCTGAGCGTTGCGCCGACCGCGGCCCCGCCGCGCCCCGCCCCGAGCGGCGTGGCCCGCCAGCTTTCGACATAGCGGTACGCGGCGGCCAGGATGATCCCGCCGAAGGCGCCGACCGCGGCCGCCTCCGTGGGCGTGGCCAGACCGAAGACGATCGAACCGAGCACCGCAAGGATCAGGATCGCGAGCGGGAAGAACGACGTGAGCAGCATCTTGAACACCTCGAGCCGCTCCCACGTCCACGTGGCGTAGATCGCCAGCAGCAGCGCCACGCCGACCGCCAGCGTCACCCAATACCAGGTGGGCGTCGGCCGCCGCTGCCCGCCGGTCTCCTCGTAGCCGGGTGGCGCCGCTTCCGCCGCCGGCGCCGCGTCAGCCCCCTTCGACGCGTCGGCCGCCGCCCCCGCATCGGGCGGCGCTTCGTCTTCGGCCGGCGGCTCGCTCACGCCCGTGGACGCCTCCTCGACCGGCGCCTCCGCGATATCCGCGGCGACCGCGCCACCCGCGGCGATCAGCCCGGCCGTTTCGATCTGCGCCACCGGCGCCGTCGCCGCGCGCTGCATCAGCGCGAGAGATCCGACGATGGCGATGGCCGGCAGCAAGGTCACGATCCACTGGCCCGCGAGCGCGCCCCATGACACGACGGGGGCGGCGGCGAAACTGCGCGCGAGCACCAGCAGGGCGTGGCGGCCGCGGCTCGCCAAGGCTTGCGCGGCCGCCGACAGCGGCACGCGCCGCTCTTCCTCGGGCAGCGGCGGCATCAGATGCGGTTTCCATTTCGCGACGAGCATGACGTACAGCACATACAGGCCGGCCAGCATGAAGCCGGGGAAAAACGCGCCGGCGTACAGCTGAACGACCGATACGCCGGCCGTGGCGCCGTAAACGATCAGCAGCACCGACGGCGGGATCATGATGCCGAGACAGCCGCCGGCGGTGATCGAGCCGGCCGATATCCGGACGTCGTAGCCGGCGCGCAGCATCGCCGGCAGCGCAAGCAAACCCATCAGCGTGACCACCGCGCCGACGATGCCGGTGGCGGTCGCGAACAGTGCGCAGGTCGCGATCGTGGCCACCGCCAGCGAACCCGGGACTCGCGCCAGCGACAGGTGCAGGCTCCTGAATAGCCGCTCGATCAGCGCCGCGCGCTCGACCAGATAGCCCATGAACACGAACAGCGGCACGGCGATCAGCACGTCGTTGGACATCACGCCGTACGCACGCTGCACCATCAGGTCCAGCGTCTGACGTATCGCCAGGTCGGGATCGACGCTGCGGTACGCGAGCCAGGCGAACGCAACGCCCATGCCCATCAACGTGAACGCGGTCGGAAACCCGAGCATGATCGCCACGACGATCAGCGCGAGCATGATCAGGCCCAGGTGGCCGTTGGTCAGGTTGCCCCACGGCGTCAGCACAACGATCGCGACGACGATCGCCGCCATCAACGAGAAGCCGAACCACAGTTCCTTGCGGATCTTCACGTGCGCTCCCTGGCCACCAGCGCGTCGAGCTTTTCGATGTCCTCGTCCTTCACGTGCACCATTTCCTTGAGCTTGTCGACGTCGACTTCCTCGACATCCTCCTCGCGCGACGGCCATTCGCCCTGCTTCAGGCAGATCACGCAGCGAACGACTTCAACCAGACCCTGCAGCAGCAGCACCGCGCCGGCAACCGGGATCACCGTCTTGAACGGATAGATCGGCGGGCCTTCGGCGGTGATATTGGAGTGTTCGTTGATGGCCCACGACTCGGCAGCGTAGAAGTAACCGGCGTAGGTCAACGCGATCACCCCCGGCAAGAAGAAGACGACGTACAGCACGAGGTCGATGGTGGCCTGCGTGCGCGGCGCGAGAAAGCCGTACAGCACGTCGCCGCGCACATGCCCGTTCTTCGCCAGCGTGTACGCGCCGGCCATCATGAACAGCGTGCCGTACATCATGATCATCACGTCGAACGCCCACGCGTGCGGGCGGTTCAGCACGTAGCGCGAGAACACCTCCCAGGTGATCAGCAGCGTCAGCGCGACGATCAGCCAGGAAAAAAAGTGGCCGACGAAGGTGCTCACCTTGTCGACCGCAAGCAGCAGCTTCTGCATCGGGATCGCACCGGCGTCTTACACCGGCGGCCGGCGAAACGTTGAAAAAACGCCGCCCGGCGCGCGGCCGGGCGGCGGTGCGGGCGTCCGTCCTAGGCCTTCTTCCTGGTCGGAGCGGCCTTCTTGCCGAAGTAGTGGTTGTAGGCCATCCGGCGGCTGACGTTGGTGTCCAGATCCCAGCGCACCGCGCGTTCGGCGAAACGGCGCTGCGAGTTCTCGATCTCGACGAAAAGCGCGTTGTCGGAGCGCTTTTTCGCCGCGGCGTCGTACGCCTCGAGCTGCGCCTGCAGGATCGCCGGCGGCGTGATGTAGAACTTCACGCCCTGCCTTTCCCGCATCTCGATGTAGTCCTTGCTGTAGCGGTCGATCGCCTTCCAGCTCATGTCGGCGCTCGCGGCCTCCACCGCGTTCTCGATGATCGCCTTCATCTTCGCCGGCAGCGCGTCGAACTTGGTCTTGTTGAACATGATCTCGAACTGCTCGGCGTTCTGGTGATAGCTCTGCAGCATGCACACCTTGGAGACGTCCGGGAAGCCGAGCACGCGATCCGAGCTGGCGTTGTTGAACTCGGCCGCGTCGAGCAGACCGCGGTCCATCGCCGGCACGATCTCGCCGCCGGGCAGCGCGTTGACCGCCGCCCCCATCGCGGTGAACACGTCGATCGAAATGCCGACCGTGCGGAACTTCAGTCCCTTCATGTCGGCGACCTTGGTCACCGGCTTCTTGAACCAGCCAAGCGGCTGGGTCGGCATCGGCCCGTACGGGAACGACACGACGTTGGCGCCGATCGAGGCGTAAAGCTTTTCCAGCAGTTGCTTGCCGCCGCCGTACTTGTGCCAGGCGAGCAGCATGTTGGCATCCATGCCGAACGCCGGGCCCGACCCCCACAGCGCGAGCGCGTTCTGCTTGCCGTAGTGGTAGACGAGCACGCCGTGGCCGCCGTCGAGCGTGCCCTTGGAGACGGCATCGAGCAGACCGAACGCCGGAACGACCGCACCGGCGGGTAGCACCTCGATCTTCAGCTCGCCGCCGGTCATGTCGTTGACTTTCTTGGCGAAGTCCAGCGCGTATTCGTGGAAGATGTCCTTTGCCGGCCAGGTCGACTGCCAGCGCATCGTGATCGGACCGGTCTGGCCCTTGGCGATCATCGGCGCGCCGAGTGTCACCGCGGCGGCGGCCCCCAAGAACTTGCGGCGTGCCGGCTTCGCATCCTTGGTCTTGAGAAAGTCCATGCTGTCTCCTTCAGTGTGTGGCTGGTATCGAACGCGGCCCGTGTTGTTGTCGGCGTCACGCCCCGAAGTCCTGGTCGAGCCGCAGCTGGAACCGGTCTTCGCGCGGGATTCTAGAAGAATCCGCCGATCGTCGGTGGGAAAACGGCGCGCCGGGGCTCCGTGCCCGCCCCTACGCAGATCATCCGATGCGCCGCCCGCGCAACCTGCGCGGAGCTCAGAAAAAGCCCACGCCGACCTGCAACAGCTTCTCGATGCGCGGGATCAGCCGCTTGTTGGAGACGAACAGGATCAGATGATCCTCGGCGTCGATCACGGTGTCGTGGTGCGCGATCAGCACGCGCGCCAGCTCGCCCTGGCCGCGCACGATCGCACCGATCGTCGCCCCCTTCGGCAGCTCGATGTCCTCGACCTTGCGGCCGACCACGCGCGAGCTCTTGGCGTCGCCGTGCGCGATGATCTCGAGCGCCTCGGCCGCGCCCCGGCGCAGGCTGTGCGCGGAGACCACGTCGCCGCGGCGCACGTGCTTCAGCAGGTTCGACAGCGTCGCGTGGCTCGGCGAGATCGCGATGTCGATCTGGCCGCCCTGCATCAGGTCGCCGTAGCTCTTGCGGTTGATCAGCGCGATCGTGCGGCGCGCGCCCATGCGTTTGGCGAGCAGCGCGCTCATGATGTTGTTCTCGTCGTCGTTGGTCAACGCGATGAAAAGGTCCGTTTCCGCGACACCCTCCTCGTCGAGCAGGTCTTCGTCGGTGGCGTCGCCGTGCAGCACCAGCACCGACGACGAAAGCTGGCCCGCCAGGTATTCGCAGCGGCGCTTGTTCGCCTCGATGATCTTGACGTTGAACTTCTCCGGCGTGCCCACGCCTTCGCCGGTATCGAGCGCGCGCGCCAGCCGCAGCCCGATGTTTCCGCCGCCGGCGAGCAGCACGCGCCGCACCGGCTTGTCCATGCGGCGCAGCTCGGCCATCACGGCGCGGATGTTCTCGCTGGCGGCGAGGAAGAACACCTCGTCGCCGGGCTGGATCATCGTCTGCGCCTCGCACTGGATGCTGCGGTCGTTGCGGAAGATCGCGACGATGCGCGTGTCCACGTTCGGGATGTGCTTGCGCAGCGCCTGGATCGGCTGCGATACCAGCGGGCCGCCGGCGAACGCGCGCACCGCGATCAGGCTCGCGCGACCGTCGGCGAACTCCAGCACCTGCAGCGCCTCCGGGAACTCGATCAACTTGAGGATGTAGTCGGTGACGCTCTGCTCGGGCCAGATGATGTGCGTGGCCTTGAAGCCCCGTTCGCCGGTCAGTTCCGGGTGCGCCTGCAGCTCGGTGTTGCGCACGCGCGCGATGCGGGTCGGTACGTTGTACAGGTCGGCCGCGATCTTGCAGGCGACCAGATTCGTCTCGTCGCTCGCGGTGACCGCGATCAGCATGTCGGCGTCCTCGGCCCCGGCCTCCTTCAGCACCGACGGCAGCGTCGCGTTGCCGACCAGACCGCGCAGGTCGTAACGCGCCTGCAGGTCCGCGATGCGCGGGCCATCGGTGTCGATCACCGTGATGTCGTTGGCTTCGGAAACGAGGCTTTCGGCCACCGAGGTACCGACGCGGCCGGCGCCAAGAATGATGATCTTCATGGAGTCCGCCGCGATGGCGCCGCGCGTGCGCGCGTCCGGCGCTCAGGTCGATCCGCCGCCCGCCTCGCCGTTCGTTTCGTGTCCGTTGCGCTCGGCGCGGCGGCCGCCGCGGCCGAGTTCGACGCCGAGCTGTTTGAGCTTGCGGTACAGGTGCGTGCGCTCGAGCCCCGCGCGGTCGGCCACGCGCGTCATGCTGTAGTTTTCGCGCGCGAGGTGATATTCGAAGTAGACACGCTCGAACTGGTCGCGCGCCTCGCGCAGCGGCTGGTCGAGGCTGATGTCGGTCGACTCGCCGAGGCCGACGGTGCGAACGTGCGCGCCGTCGGCGCCATTGGCCGACTCCGCAGGTCGCGGCGCCGGCGCGGCCGGCGCCGGCGCCGCGCGCAGGTTGCGCATCATTCGACCGCGTTCGAGCCCGCTCTTCACCGCGGCGAGCAGACGCGCGAGCGCGATCGGCTTTTCCAGGAAGTCGAGCGCGCCGAAGCGCGTGGCCTCGACCGCGGTATCGATCGTCGCGTGCCCCGACATCATGATCACCGGCATCGTGAGCTGCCCGCTCGACGCCCACTCCTTCAGCAGCGTGACGCCGTCGGTGTCGGGCATCCAGATGTCGAGCAACACCAGGTCGGGCGGGTCGCTCTGTCTCAACCGGCGCGCCACGCTGGCGTTCTCGGCGGTCAGCACCGCGTGCCCTTCGTCCGACAGGATCTCGGACAGCAGTTCGCGGATGCCGATTTCGTCGTCAACGACCAGGATAGTGGCCATGCTCAAAGGCGGCGCGCCGCCGCGTCAATGCACCGCCGCGCCGGACGCGGCCGAAGCCGCCGGCGCGATCTGCGCCAGTCGGCGGAACACGATGATCACGGTGGCGCCGCCTGCGGATCCGGTGCTGCGATTGACCAGCTCCACGCGGGCGCCATGTTCGTCGACGATCTTCTTCACCATCGCCAGGCCGAGCCCGGTGCCGCCGGGCTTGGTGGTCACATAGGGCTCGAACGCGCGCCTAAGTATATTCGCCGGAAAGCCCGGTCCGTCGTCCTCGACCGAAAGGCGAACGGCGGATCCGCCGCGGGCGCTGTCCGCCGCGCGCTCGCCGCCGCCCTCGCGCAGGCTCACCAGCGCGGTGCGAACGACGATGCGCCCGCCGCCGGCGCGGCCGGGCGTCGCCAGCGCATCCTGCGCATTGGCGATCAGGTTGTGAATGACCTGCCGCAACTGCGTGGCGTCGCCTTCGATCGGCGGCACGTCGGCGGCGAGCTGCAGTTCGATCCGCACGCCGGTGGCCGTGACGCCGCGTCCGTGCTCCACACCGTACAGCGCGGCGACTTCCTCGATCAGCGCGTTCAGGTCGAGCGGCGCGAGCTTGGCCGGCGGCACGCGGGCATAGTCGCGGAAGTCGTCGACCATGCGCTTCATCGCGGCGACCTGGCCGACGATCGTCGCCACGCCGCGCGCGAGCACGTCGGCGTGCTCGGGCGGCAGCGCGCCGGCAAGCTTCATCTGCAGGCGCTCGGCCGCGAGCTGGATCGGCGTCAGCGGGTTCTTGATCTCGTGCGCGAGACGCCGCGCGACCTCGCCCCAGGCGATCGCGCGCTGCGCGGAGATCACCTGCGTGATGTCGTCGAACACGACCACGTAACCGGGACCGTCCTCGAGCGGCAGGCGCGAGCCGCGCGCCAGCAGCGCGAGCGGCTCGGCACCCGCGGGCGCACTCGCGCGCGGCACCTGCATCTGCTGCTGCCACGAGTCCTTCGGCGACGCCGACAACTGCAGGTCGGCGAAGGCGCCGGCGATCTGCTCGGCCATCGTCGGCACCAGCGCCGAAAACGCCTCGCCGACATGCGGCGTCAGCGCCAGCCCGAGGATGCGGCTCGCGCCGTGGTTGGCGGTGACGAGCCGGTAATCCTTGTCGAGCACGACCACGCCGGCCGACAGGTTGGTCAGCACGCGCTCGAGATAGGCGCGCGCGTTCTCCAGTTCGCGCGAGCGCGCCTCGACCGCGTCGCGCGCCTCGCTCAACTGGCGCGTCATCGCATTGAACGACTGCGTCAGCAGATTCAGCTCGTCGCTGCCCTTGTATTCGCGCACCGGGCGGAAGTCGCCTTCGGCGACCGCTTTCGTACCTGCGGCGACCTGCAGCAGCGGCGCCGCCATCGAAGCGGCCAGCAGCACGCCCGAGGCCATCGCGGCGAAGACGGCGAGCAGCAACGTGAGTGTCAGGGTGACGGTGTAGATCTTGCGCAGGCCGCTGCGCGCGAGCGACAGCTCCTGGTAGTCGCGATAGCCGCTTTGCAGCGCTTCGGCGTTCGCCGCGACCGACGGCGGCACGCGCTGCAGCAGCTGCAGGTAGCGCGGCTCGACGCGCACCGCCGGCCGCGGCGGAGCGTTGCCCGCGGCGAGCGGACTGCGCGGGGCCGGACCGGATCCGAGGGGCAGCGCCGCCGGCGCGCTGGCGGCCGGGATCGGCACGATCACCCGCGTGCGCAGGCCGGCACGCGGCTCGGTCGCGAGCGGATCGCCCTCGATCGCCGCGAAGCTGCGCTGGGTGCGCGCCTGCCGCAGCGTGGCCGCGGTCGGGATTTCCGGCACCAGGTCGGTGATGCGCGCGCCGCTGGCGCCGACCAACTGACCGCTAGCGGTCACGATCAGGGCTTCGTGGATGCCGGCGCGTTCGCGCAGCCGGTCGAGCGCCAGCAGTTGCTGCGACTCGGGAACGTCCGCGAGCTCGAGCGCAATCGCGCGCGCCTTCGCCGTCACGTCCGCGAGCTGCGCCTCGAGCACCGCGCGCCCGAGCGCCAGCCCCGATTCCAGCGCGCGGTCAACCCGCACGTCGAACCACGACTCGATCGAACGCGACAGGAACTGCACGGAAACGACGTAGATCAGCACGCCCGGCACGACGCCCATCAGCGCGAAGGCCACGGCGAAACGCGTCATCAGCCGCGCGCCGAAGCGGCCCTGGCGCCAGCGGCGCACGAGCCGCCCGATCAGAGAGAGCACGAGCACGAACAGGACCGCGGCGATCGCGCCGTTGATCGCCAGCAGCACCGGGTAGTTGCGCTCGAACGCCTGCGTGTTGCTGCTCGCCGAGGCGAGCAGGAACAGCAGCACGCCGCCCAGGGCCAGCGCCCCCAACAGCCCGTACCGGAATGCGCGGCTCGCCACAGCCATGGTCAGCGCAGCATATCGGGCGGCACCGCGACGATGCGCCACTCCGACGCGAGGCTCCAGTCGCGGTTGGTCAGCGCGTTGATCTGGAACGGCTTGGGCAGTTGCGAAATGTCGAGCCGCAGGCGCGTCTGCGCGCGGTAGTCCTCGCCCTTGCGAAGCACGCCGGGCTCGACCACCTTCCAGCCTCGCACGCGGCGCAGCGTCGCGAGCGCCTCCGCCAGCGCATCGAAGGGCTGCGCGAGCATGCCGCGCGCGAGCCGGTACTGGCGCGTGAGCGGACTGTAAGTCAGGCGGTAGGTCAGTGCGCTACCCACCAGCTTGCGATCGAACCAGTACCAGCGCGTCCGATACAGCTCGAAGTCGATGACGAAGTACAGCGCGATGCCGCGGTTGACCGCGTCCTCCAGCGCCGCCGGCAGCTCGAAGTCAAATTGCGCGTCGAGCAGCGCGCCGCCTCCGTTGCCGTCGTCGTCCGCGCGCAGCGCGGCCTCGGTGACCGCGACCGACTGCGCGGCCGCCGGATGCGCCGACGCGAGCCAGGCAGCCGCCAGCGCCACCGCGACGACGAACGCGCCGCGCCGGCGCGGCGGGGCGACGGATGCTGCGTTCGGTCCGGGCGCGCACCACATGGCCGGCGATCAGTCCTTCTCGAAGAGCGCAAAGAAAAAACCGTCGTGCAGCGTCGGCCGCGCCGGATCCGCCGCGGACGCACTCGCCGCGGCCGCAAGCGGCGTGGGTAGAAGTTGCAGCGTGTGCGACGTCCGCCCGGGCAGCGCCACCGGCCGGGCATCGGCGTGTCGTTCGACGAATCGTTCTGTCTGACTCGCGCCCTCCTCGGGAAACACCGAACAGACCACGTAAAGCAATCTACCAGCGGGCTTCAGCAGCGGCCACAGCGCGTCGAGCAGTCGTGCCTGCCGTGTTGCCAATTGCGCAACATCGGCGTCGCGACGCAACCACGGGATGTCCGGATGGCGCCGCACGATGCCGGAGGCGGTGCAGGGAGCATCGAGCAGGATGCGGTCGTATCGCGTTTCGGACGCATACGCGCGGGTGTCGGCGGCATCGGCGACGTGCACCGCGATCGTCGCGTGCTCGCGCGCGTGCAGCCGCGCGAGGTTTTCCTCGATCCGCTGCGCGCGCTGCGCGTCGATTTCGACCGCGTCGATCGCGAGGCCGCAGGCCGTTTCGGCAAGCTGCGCGGTCTTGCCGCCCGGGGCGGCGCAGGCGTCGAGCACGCGCTGCCCGTCGCGCGCGCCGAGCCACTGCGCGGCAAGCTGGCTGCCGGCGTCCTGCACGGCAACGAGCCCTTCGGCGAAGCCGGGAATCGCCTCGACCGCACGTGCCTCGTGCAGCCAGACGGCGGTCGCGCCGACGCGCGTGGCCGCCAGCCCGGCGCGCTCGAGCTGCCGCAGATACGCGTCGACGCCGATGCGCCGCGTGTTCACTCGCAGCACCAGCGGCGGCGGCTCGCGCTGCGCCTGGAGGATCGCCGCCCACGCGGCGGGGTACGCGCGCCGCAGCCGATCGATCCACCAGCGCGGCGCGTTGTAGCGGACCGACTCGTCGCGCTGCGCTTGCTCGAGCAACGCGTCCTGCCGGCGCAGGAAGTTGCGCAGGGTCGCGTTGACGAAGCCGGCCGCCGCGCGCGTGTCGGGCGCGGCCTTCGCGGCGGCGACGGCCTGGTCGACGACCGCGTAGGCTGCGTGGCGCCGCGCGAGCAGTTGCGCAAGCCCCAGCGCGAGCAGCGCGGCCACCGGCGGCGCGGGAGGCGCGTACGCCAGCCGCGCGATCAGCGCGTCGAGCAGCGCGAGATGGCGCGTCGCGTGGTAGGCGATGTCCTTCGCCGCAGCCGCCACGCGCGGATGGCGCGGGGCTGCCTGCGCTGCGGCCGCGTCGAGCGCGCGATCGAGCGGAGCGCCCGCGCGAAAACGCTGCCAGGCCGTTGCGGCCAGTCGCAGCGCGTCGGCCAGCGGCGGCGCACCGGCGGCCGCTTCAACGGCGTTCACGGCGCGGCCTCCGCCGCGACGAATGTCTCGCCGGCGGCGATCGGCATGCCCGCGAGGAACTCGCGCGCCGCCAGACGCCTGCCGCCCGCGCGCTGCAGTTCGGTGACGACGAGCACGCCCTCGCCGCAGGCGACGCGAACACCCTCGGCGCCAGCCGCGAGCACCGTGCCGGGCGTGGCGGCGGCGGACTCGCGGGTGGGTTGCGCGTGCGCGCGCCAGACGCGGATCACCTGCCCGCGCAACGCGCTGCAGGCGACCGGAAACGGATCGAAGGCGCGCACCCGGCAGGCGAGCCGCTGCGCGGGCTGCGTCCAGTCGAGCCAGGCTTCGCGCTTGTCGAGCCTGCGCGCATAGGTCACGCCCTCGGCGGGCTGCGGCTGCGGGCGCAGTTCGCCGCGCGCACCGCGCGCAAGTGCGTCGATGATCATGCGCGCGCCGAGCGCGGCGAGTCTGGCGGTCAGTGTGGCGGTCGTATCGTCGTCGGCGATTGCAAGCCGCTCGGCGGCGAGCATCGGCCCGGTATCCAGGCCCGCGTCCATCTGCATGATCGTGATGCCCGTTTCGGTGTCGCCGGCCTCGATCGCGCGCGCCACGGGTGCGGCGCCGCGCCAGCGCGGCAGCAGCGAGGCGTGAATGTTGATCGCGCGGATCGGTCCCGAGGGCGAAGCGAGCCCGCGCGGGATGTCGAGCACCGACTGCGGCAGGATCAGGCCGTAGGCCGCCACCACGAGGACGTCGGCGCCGGCGGCGCGCAGCGCTTCGTGTGCCGCAGTCGCCTCGGCGGCGTCCTTCTTGAGGCTCAGCGTGGCCGGCGTTTCGACGCGCAGCCCGTGCGCCAGCGCCAGCCGCTTGACGGGGCTGGCGGCGAGCTTCATGCCGCGCCCGGCCGGACGGTCGGGCTGGGACAGCACGAGGGGGATCGCGAAACCGTGCGTGGGCGCCGCATCGATCAGCGCGGCGAGCGCCGCAGCGGCGAATTCCGGCGTGCCGGCGAAAACGATGCGCATGCGAACAGTTTATTGAAGCGAGTCGGCGCAGCCCCGCGCGCGGCGGGAAGCGGGGCGCTTCTTCCCCTTTCACCGGGCGCCGCGCGCGTCGTACGATCGGCATTCGAACGATCCGCCGCTGCCGCCCCGATCCGTGAAACCGTTGAGCGGGCTCGACTCGCTGTTCCTGCACCTCGAGACCGCCGCCACGCCGATGCACGTCGGCGCGCCGCGTCTGCTGCAAGGCATCGCGGAGGACGGCGACGATTTCGTCGCGCGCGTGCGCCGTCACATCGGCGATCGGCTGCACCTGGCGCCCGCATTCACGCGCCGGCTCGCGCCGATGCCGCTCGGCTTCGCCAATCCGGTCTGGGTCGAAGCCGACGAGATCGATCTCGAGTATCACGTGCGGCGCATCCGCCTTCCCGCGCCCGGCACGCACGCGCAGCTCGAAGCCGCCGTCGCGCGCCTGCACGGCCAGCGGCTCGATCGCACGCGCCCGCTGTGGCTGTTGCACGTGATCGAGGGGCTCGAGTCCGGCCAGCGCGCCGTCTACGTGAAGGTGCATCACGCGGCGTTCCGTCCAGGCCGCTGGTGGCCGCGGCGCCCGTGTCGCTGCGCGAGGCAGGCGATACCGAGGCGACCATGCTCGCGACGATGACGCTGGCGAGCCTCGCCACCGACATCGCCGATCCGCACGCGCGGCTGGCCGCAAGCCGCGCCGCGGCGGCTGCGGCCAATTCGCTGACGCGCAGCGTGAGCGCGATCGTCCCGACCGATTTCCCTTCGCTCGGCGTGCCCTGGCTGCTGTCGGCCGCGGCCGCCTTGTACGGCAAGACGCGGCTCGCCGAACGCATCCCGCCGATCGCCAACGTCTTCGTGTCGAACGTGCCGGGACCGTCCGCACCGCTGTACCTCGCCGGTGCGAAGCTGCTCGGCGACTGGCCGCTTTCGATCGTCACGCACGGCCTCGGGCTGAACGTGACGGTACAGAGCTACGCGGGTTCGCTCGACTGCGGCGTGGTCGCAGCGCGCAAGGCGCTGCCGCACGCGCGCCGGTTCGCCGAGGACATGCACGCGGCCTTCGCCGAACTGCTGCCGGACGGCGCCGCGCGCGCGCGCAAGCCCGTTCGCCGCGCACCGAAGCCGTCGCCGCGCAGTCGCGCGAGCTGGCGCACCGCCCGCGCGACCGACCAGAGTCGATGATCATGGACACCGCAGACACCGTATCGAACGCCGCACACCGAGGCGCCATGCACTATCCGGAGCACTGGTACGAGTTCGGCCCGATTCGCCCGCCGGGACTGCTGCGGCTCGCGCTCGAATGGCGGGTCGTCTGGGAGTACGGCGCAAGCTGGCTCGCGCAGCCGCTGCTGGCCGGCGCGCCGCAGGGCGACGGCCATCCGGTGCTCGTCTTCCCCGGGCTGCTCGCCTCCGACGCGTCGACGCGGCCGCTGCGCCGGTTTCTCGAGGCACGCGGCTACGCCGCCTACGGGTGGGAACAGGGTACGAACCGCGGTCCGCGTGCGGGCGTGCTCGACGCCTGCCGCGCGCGGATCAAGGCGATCCGCAAACGGCACAAGCGCAAACTGAGCCTGATCGGCTGGAGCCTCGGCGGCATCTACGGGCGCGAGTTCGCCAAGGAGTTTCCGGGCGACGTGCGCTCGGTGATCACGATGGGCACGCCGTTCACCGGGCATCCGAAGGCGACCAACGCGTGGCGGCTGTACGAACTCGTCACGGAGCACCGCATCGGCGCGCCCGAGATCCACGAACCGTTGCGCACGCCGCCGTCGGTGCCGACGACCTCGATCTACAGCCGCACCGACGGCATCGTGGCCTGGCAATGCAGCGTGGAGAAGGTCACGTCGCTGCACGAGAACATCGAGGTCGAGGCGAGCCACTTCGGCATCGGCGTCAATCCGCTGACCTGGTACGCGATCGCCGACAGGCTGGCGCAACCCGAAGGCGGATGGAAGCCCTTCGACCGCAGCGGCGTGCGTGCCTGGCTGTACCGGGATCCGAAGCGCAAGACGTGGTACTAGCGTCGACCGTCGGGCGTCGCTCGAAACCGGCCGCACCGGCCGGGCAGTTGCGCGCGATCCGCAATCCGAACCCCGAATCGACATGCCCGCCGCCACCGTCAACGGACTGACGCTCGACTACGAGTCGTTCGGCGATCCGGCCGCACCCGCCATGCTTCTGGTGATGGGACTGGGCATGCCGGGGCTCGCCTGGCCGGACGAGTTCGTCGACGCGCTCGTCGCAGCCCGCTTCCGCGTGATCCGCTTCGACAACCGCGACTGCGGCCACTCGACCAAACTGCGCGGCGCACCTCAGCCGTCCGTGCCGTGGGCGATCGCACGCGCGCTGCTGCGGCTTCCGGTGCACGCGCCGTACACGCTCGACGACATGGCGGCCGACACGGCGGGACTGCTGGATGCGCTCGGCATCGAGCGAGCGCACGTGGTCGGCGCCTCGCTGGGCGGCATGATCGCGCAGGTGTTCGCCGCGCGCCACCCGGCGCGCGCAGCGAGCCTCGTGTCGATCATGTCGACCACCGGCAACCCGCACCCGCGCGTGGCGTTCGGTCACCCTCGCGCGCTGCGCGCGATTCTGTCGCGGCCGCGCGATCCGGGCGACGTGAACCGCGTCGTCGATCACCTGGTGCATGTGTTCGGCGTGATCGGCAGCCCGGGTTTTCGGACCGACCGCGAGCTGCTGCGCGACCGGCTCGAACGCGTCGCGCGGCGCGGCTGGTATCCGGCCGGCGCGATGCGGCAGCTTCTCGCGATCCTCGCCTCCGGCGACCGCCGGCCGCTGCTCGCGCGCATCGCCGTGCCGACGCTGGTCATTCACGGCCGCGACGACCCGCTCGTTCCGCTCGCCGCCGGCGAGGACACCGCGCGCGCGATCCGGGGCGCGCGGCTCGAAGTGATCGACGGCATGGGCCACGATCTGGCGCCCGGCGTGCTGCCGCTCCTGGCCCGGAAGATCGTGGACTTCTGTCGCGAGGTCGAGGCTGCGCGCGCCGGCGCGCCCGTCACATCTGCTTGAACAGGTGCACGTACTGGCGCGCGACGGGCAGCTCGCGCGGGTGGTTGCGGATGCGGACGAACAGCTTGCCCGCGAGGTCGCGGCGCGTTCCGGCCACCGCGTTCATGTTGACGATGACCGAACGGTGGATCTGCTGGAACGACTCGCCGTCGAGCTGCGCGGCGAGCTCCGACAGCGGCACCCGGATCAGCCATTCACGCACCGCTTCGCCGTCGCGCGCATACACGCAGGTGTACTTGTCGTCGGCCTGGAAGTAGAGCACGTCGGCGACGGCGATCTGCTCGGTCACCTCGCCGTCGCCCGAGCGCTTGCTCGCGCGGATCCAACGCAGCCTGCGCTGCGCGTCCGTCGCGAGGCGCTGCGAAAGCTGCGCGAGCAGCTTCGCCAAGTCGGGAGCCGGTGGGTTCGCGGCGAGTCCCGCCTTCAATTTCTCGACGGCGCGCTGCAGGCGCTCGTCGGTCACCGGCTTCAGCAGGTAGTCCGCCGCGTCCGCCTCGAAAGCGTCGATCGCGTACTGGTCGAACGCGGTGACGAACACGACGCGCGGCCGCCGCGCTCCGCTCAACTGGCGCGCGACGTCCAGTCCCGTCGCGCCCGGCATGCGGATGTCGAGGAAGGCAATGTCGGGCGCGTGCTCGGCGATCGCGCGGGCGGCGTCCGGTCCGTTGCCAACCACGGCAACGATCCGAAGCTCCGGCCAGACGGCGGCAAGCCGCGTGCGCAGATAGTCCGCGAGATGCGGTTCATCGTCGGCGATCAGCGCGGTCGGCATGGGCGTCGGGCGTCGGCAAGACAGGGTAGTCGGTTTGGCGCAATCCGCAATCGGCAGTCACGCCGCCCGCAACGGCAGCGTCAGGCGCACGCGCGTGCCCGGCTGTGCGTCTTCGATCGTCAGGCGCGCGCGTTCGCCGTACAGCGCGGCGAGCCGTTCGCGCAGGTTGGTGAGGCCAACGCCGGTCGTCGCCGTGGTTGCCTCGAAGCCGCAGCCGTCGTCGACCACTTCGATCCGCAGCGCGCCGTCTGCGGCGCGCGCGGCGACGCGCACGCAGCCGCCGGCGACGACTGGCTCGAGCCCGTGCTTGATCGCGTTCTCGACGAGCGGCTGCACGAGCAGCGGAGGCACGACCTGGGATTGCAGCTCAGCGGGGATGTCGATCTCGAAGCGCAACCGCGAGCCCATGCGGATCGCGAGGATCTCCAGATAGGCGCGCAGCAGCGCGCCTTCCTGGCCCAGCGTCACCGTGGCCGACCGGCTTGCGGCGAGCGAGGCGCGCAGCAGTTCGATCAGACGTTCGAGCATGCGGCGCGCGGCGGCCGGCTGCGCGTCGATCAGGCTGGCGACGTTGCCCAGCGTGTTGAACAGGAAGTGCGGCTCGATCTGCGCCTGCAGCGTGCGCAACTGCGCGTCGAGCGCCTGCCGCTCGAGCGTCGCGGCGTGCGCCTTGATCCGCTCGCGTTCGGCGTCGGCCTCGGCCAGCCGCGCCTTGTTGGCCATGTAGCGGTACCACAGCGTCGACAGGACGATCGACAGCACCAGGACCGACACCACGATACGCGGCGCCCCTTCGATCAGCCTGGCCACGTCGACGCCCATCAGCGTCATGCCGACCGGATAGCCGATGAACACGCCGACGATCGGAATGCCGGCGAAGAACAGGACCCGCTGAACCGTGCCGAAGGCTTCGATCCGCGCATGCCCGAACAGCAGCAGGCCGAGGCGGAACAGCAGATGGATCGAAAAGCCGATGCACTGCGCGATCACGAAGTTCCACTTGAACAGCTCGAACGCGCCCGCGCGGCGCGCAAAGCTCCAGGCGATCAGCGTCAGCACGAACGCGATCCCGCTGTTGAAGGCGAAGGTCCAGACGTACTGCAGCCACTCGGGGCCGATCGCGCGGAACGACGGGCTCCACCAGCTTCGCCAGGAGGCGCGCAGCATCGCAGCGAGCCCGTTCGCCGGGCCGCCTTCGCCGGCGCGTTCGGTCGCTCGCTGCCGTGCCTGCACCATTCGCTGCTGATCGATCCGGGCCTCGCCGAGTCGTCAATCTAAGGGGCCGGCGCCGGCCGCACCGCCGCGGCGGCGCGAATCGACGCGCGGACGCCGCCAACCGCGCTTTGCGCGCCGCGGGCGGTCGTCAGGCCGCTTCGCGCGCCTTGCGCTTCTTCAGCTTGGTACGGATGCGGTCCTGCTTCAGCGGCGAGAGGTACTCGACGAAGACCTTGCCGAGCAGGTGATCCATCTCGTGCTGCACGCACACCGCGAGCAGCCCCTCGCAGTCGAGTTCGAACGTCTCACCCTGGACGTCCTGCGCCCGCACGCGCACCCTGGCGGGCCGGCGCACCTCGTCGTAGATCCCGGGCACCGACAGGCAACCCTCCTCGCAGACGACCGTTTCCTCGGACGCCCAGACGATCTCGGGGTTGACCAGCACGAGGAGCCGATCCTTCGTCTCCGATACGTCGACGACGATCAGCCGCTCGTGCACGTCGACCTGCGTGGCCGCCAGCCCGACGCCGGGCGCGGCGTACATGGTCTCGGCCATGTCGGCCGCCAGCTTGCGCAGCCGTTCGTCGAAGCGCGTGACGGGTTGCGCGACCTTCTTCAGCCGCGGATCCGGGTATTCGAGGATGCGTAACAAGGCCACGTTCGATTCTCTCGCGTCGCGTGCCGGCGCTTCAGCGTGTATGAATGAGGCGATTGGTGCTGCTTTTCAACGTTTCCCGCGGACCCCGAACCGACATACTCGGCGCGGGTCCCGGCCGCTTGGCATCGCTCATTACGGGTATCGATACGAAACGATATCCGTTGCGACATCAAGGCCCTATGGGCAGAATTTTAAGCGCTGCATCACGTTGGCCGGCCCGGACCGGACCCGGGGCCATCCGCGCCGCGGTCGCCGTTCGGCGAATCCGCGCAACAGGGAGCATCCATGAAGACGGTGATTGACGCGTTTCGCCCCGCCCCGCTGGCGCTGGTGTTGACGGGCGCTTTACTGGCGGGCGTGGCGCAGGCGCAAACCACGCCGGACGGCCGCTATCCGGTCACGGACGAACAGCGCAGGACCGCCGATCAGGTCGCGCAGGCGGGCGTGCCGCTCTCGGCGCTGGCGCCGAACGCGCCCGACGTCTACACGGTCAAGAAGGGCGACACGCTGTGGGACATCTCGAGCGTGTTTCTGACCAGCCCCTGGCGCTGGCCCGAGCTGTGGGGCATGAACAAGGAGCAGGTCAGCAACCCGCATCTGATCTATCCCGGGCAGGTGCTGCGGCTCGTGAAGGCGGACGGCCGCGCCACGCTGCAGGTGGTCCAACCCGACGCGCTGCCCGGCGCGCCCGGCGATCTGGTGCGGCTGTCGCCGCGCGTTCGCGATCTGGGCGCCGAACGCGACGCCGCGATCTCGGCGATCCCGAACAACGCGATCGAGCCCTTCCTGTCGAAGCCGATGGTGGTCGAGGCGAACGAACTGGCGCGCTATCCGCGCATCGTCGCCACGCAGGAAGGCCGCGTCTACCTCGGCCGCGGCGACACCGCGTACGCGCGCGGAATCACCGACGATCGCATCGAGAACTACCACGTGTTCCGCCCGGCGCGTCCGCTGTACGACCCGGAGGACACGGCGCGCAAGAGCCCGATCGCCTACGAAGCCTTCTACCTCGGCACCGCGCGCATGGCCAAACGCGGCGAGGTCGCCACGCTGCGCATCCAGGACAGCAAGCAGGAAATGGGCGTCGGCGACCGGCTGGTGCCGATCGAGCGCCAGCCGTTGATCGCGTACGTGCCGCGCCGCCCCGAGCGCGCGATCGACGGCCGCATCGTCTCGGTCTACGGCGGCGTCAACCAGGCGGGCACGCAGAGCATCGTCACGATCAACCGCGGGCGGCGCGACGGCCTGGAGGTCGGCCACGTGCTGGCGCTGCTGTCCACCGGCGAAACGATCCTCGACCGCACGGCAGACAAGCGCGAATACATCAAGCTGCCCGACGAGCGCATCGGCGAGATGTTCGTCTTCCGCGTCTTCGACGGCATTTCGTACGCGCTGGTGATGCGCGTCGAGCGGCCGGTCAAGGTCGGCGACCGCTTCCAGCAGCCCGACGATCTACAGCTCGCGACCGCGGAGCCGCGGCCGGCCGCGTCCGCGGTACCGATGGCCGCGCCGGTCGTGTCGCCCGGACCGGTTTCGCCGCGTTCGGTGACGCCGCCCAGGCAGTAGCGCTGTACCGCGCGCCGGTGTCGGCGCGCGGCCGAGGCGGCGCGCCGTTTTTCGGTCGGCGCAACGCTTTGCCGAGTCTCGCCGTGGATGCCGCCGAACGCGCCGCCTGGCTGCGGCTGACGCTGACACCCGAAGTCGGCCCACGTACGGCGCGCGCGCTGCTGGCGGCCTTCGGTCTGCCGACGGCGATCTTCGAGGCCGGCGTCGCCGCGCTCGGCAGGCACGTCCCGGAGACACTCGCGCGCCGGCTGGCGGCTGCGCCCGATGCGGCGCTGCGCGCCGCGATCGAGGCGACCGAGGCATGGCTTGCGCGCGACGCGTCGCACGCGGTGCTGACGTTCGCCGACGCCGACTACCCGCAAGCGCTGCTCGCCACACCCGATCCGCCGCCGCTGCTGTTCGCGATCGGCCGGCGCGAGCTGCTGAACCGGCCCGCCTTCGCGATCGTCGGCAGCCGCAATGCGACGCGCCAGGGCGAAGCCAACGCGGAAGCCTTCGCGCAGGCGCTGGCGCGCGCCGGATTGACGATCGTGAGCGGACTGGCGCTCGGCATCGACGCCGCCGCGCATCGAGGCGCGTTGAGCGCGGAGGCCGACGCATCGACGATCGCGGTCGTCGGCACCGGCGCGGACGTGATCTATCCCGCAGCCAACAAGACGCTCGCGCTCGCGATCCGCCGGCGCGGCGTCGTGATCTCGGAGTTTCCGCTCGGCACGCCGGGCGCCGCGCACAACTTCCCGCGCCGCAACCGGCTGATCGCGGGGCTCGCACGCGGCGTGCTGGTCGTCGAGGCCGCGCTGCGCTCGGGCAGCCTGATCACCGCGCGGCTCGCGGCGGACGCGGGTCGAGACGTGTTCGCGGTGCCGGGGTCGATCCATTCGCCGCTCGCCAAGGGCTGCCACAAGCTGATCAAGGAAGGCGCGAGGCTCGCCGAGTCGGCGCAGGACATCCTCGAAGAGTTGAACCTCGCGCCCGCGGGCGCCGTCGCGGCGGCGCCGCCGGCGGCCGCGTTGCCGCCCGCGCAGGCGGCGCTGCTCGAAGCGCTCGGCTTCGATCCGGTCGATCTCGACGCGCTCGCCTTGCGCACGGGACGCGACGCAGGGGCGCTGACCGCCGACCTGCTCGAACTCGAGTTGGCCCAACATGTTGAGCGTCTGCCCGGCAACCGCTACCAGAGGTTGCGATAGCCGTTTGCGCAGGTTGCGCCAAGCCGCTACAGTGCGGCACCGATGTTCGACGTCCTCGTCTACCTCTACGAGAACTACGGCACGTTCACCGCATGCCCGGACGCCGACGCGCTGACGCGCAAGCTCGCGGCCGCGGGTTTCGACGACGGCGAAATCACGGAGGCGCTCGCCTGGTTGCAGGGGCTGGCGCGCGTCACGCGCGAGTCGGTGCAGATCGCCGCGGAGCGCGCCGGCGCGTTCCGCGTCTACGCGGGGTTCGAGACCGACCGGCTCGGCCTCGAAGCGGTCGCGTTCCTGCGCTTTCTCGAGTCCGCCGGCCAGCTCTCGCCGGCGCAGCGCGAGATCGTGATCGAGCGCGCGCTCGCCATCGACGAGACACCGGTGCCGCTCGCCAAGCTGAAGGTCATCGTGCTGATGGTGCTGTGGAGCCAGCAGGCGAGCGTCGACATCCTGCTCATCGAGGAACTGCTCGACGACGGCGCGGACCGCGTTCCCAACTGAGCCGCGCGGGCGGACTTGCGCGGCCGCCCCGTTTCATTGTTATCCTGAAAAAAAGGAAGCCGCCTGATCGTTCGGGTGCAGTCCGGATCCGATCGGGCGGCTTTTTCGCATCGTATGGGCAAAGCGCTGATCATCGCCGAGAAGCCGTCCGTCGCCGCGGACATCGCGCGTGCGCTCGGCGGTTTCACCCGGCACCAGGACTACTACGAGTCCGACGACTACGTGCTGTCGTCGGCGGTCGGCCATCTGCTGCAGCTTTCGAACCCGGTCGAGGTCGCGCGCGGCAAGTGGAGCTTCGCGCATCTGCCGATGATCCCGCCGGCCTTCGAGGTCGAACCGATCGACAAGCGGTCCGAGGAAAGGCTCAAGCTGCTCGCGAAGCTGATCAAGCGCAAGGACGTGACCGAGCTTATCAACGCCTGCGACGCCGGGCGCGAGGGCGAGCTGATCTTCCGCTACATCGTGCAGTACACGAAGGCCCGGCAGCCGATCAAACGGTTGTGGCTGCAGTCGATGACGCCGGCGGCGATCCGCGAAGCGTTCGAGCAGTTGCGCAGCGACGCCGAGATGCACCGCCTCGAGGAGGCCGCGCGGTCGCGTGCCGAGGCCGACTGGCTGGTCGGCATCAACGGCACGCGCGCGATGACCGCGTTCAACAGCAAGGACGGCGGATTCTTCCTGACGACCGTCGGCCGCGTGCAGACGCCCACGCTCGCGCTGGTGGTCGAGCGCGAGGAGAAGATCCAGCAGTTCGTCCCGCGCGACTACTGGGAGGTTCGCGCGACCTTCGGCTGCAAAGCGGGCGCTTACGAGGGCCGCTGGTTCGACCCCGAATTCAGGAAGCGCGATGACGACCCGGACGCGCGCGCCGAGCGGCTGTGGGATCGCGGCAAGGCCGAGGCGATCGTCGCCGCCTGCCGCGGCAAAACGGGTACGGTCGAAGAGGAAGCCAAGCCCAGCACCCAGGCGGCGCCTTTGCTGTTCGACCTCACGTCGCTGCAGCGGGAGGCGAACGCGCGCTTCGGCTTTTCGGCCAAGACCACGCTGGCGCTCGCGCAGGCGCTGTACGAGCGGCACAAGGTGCTGACCTACCCGCGGACCGACTCGCGCGCGCTGCCCGAGGATTACCTGAAGGTCGCCAAGCAGACGGTCGACGTGGTCGGCCGGCTGCGCGACTACGCGCCGTTCGCGCAAGCGATCCAGAAGAACGGCTGGATCAAGCCGAACAAGCGCGTCTTCGACAACGCCAAGGTTTCCGACCACTTCGCCATCATCCCGACGCTGCAGGAACCGAAGCACCTGTCGGAAGCCGAACTGAGAATCTATGACCTGGTCGTCCGGCGTTTTCTCGCGATCTTCTTCCCGGCCGCGGAATACCTGGTGACCACGCGCATCACCACCGTGGTCGAACACCGGTTCAAGACCGAGGGCAAGGTGCTCGTCGAGCCCGGCTGGCTCGCCGTCTATGGCAAGCAGGCGCAGGAGGAGCAGACGCTCGTCAAGGTCGAACCCGGCGAACGCGTGAAGACCGAGGCGATCGAAGCGGTCGGTCTGCAGACTCGGCCGCCGCCGCGCTACAACGAAGCCACGCTGCTGTCGGCGATGGAGGGCGCGGGCAAGCTGGTCGACGACGAGGACCTGCGCGCGGCGATGGAGGGCAAGGGGCTCGGCACGCCCGCCACCCGCGCGGCGATCATCGAAGGGCTGATCACCGAGCAGTACCTGGTGCGCGACGGCAAGGAACTGCACCCGACCGCGAAGGCGTTTCAGCTTCTGCGCGCGCTGCGCGGTTTCGGCGTGGACGCGCTCGACGCGCCCGAGCTGACCGGCGAGTGGGAGTACCAGCTCGCGCAGATGGAGCGCGGCAAACTCAAGCGCGATGCCTTCATGAAAGGCATCGAGCGCATGACGAAGGACATCGTCGAGCGCATTCGCAAGGGCGCCGAAAAGGGCGAAGTGCCCGGCGACTACGTGACGCTGAAGACCCCGTGTCCGCGCTGCGGCGCCAAGGTCAAGGAAAACTACCGGCGCTTCGCCTGCACGAAGTGCGAGTTCTCGATCAGCAAGCATCCGGGCGGCCGCTTTTTCGAGATCGACGAGGTCGAGCAGCTTCTGCGCGACCGACAGATCGGCCCGCTAACCGGGTTCCGCAGCAGGATCGGCCGGCCGTTCGCGGCGGTGCTCAAGCTCGTGCCGCCCGAGTACCGGCTCGAGTTCGACTTCGGCAATGCCCCGACCGGCGGGGACGAAGGCGCCGAGGCGGTCGACTTCAGCGGGCAAACGCCGCTCGGCGCGTGCCCGAAGTGCGGCGCGCGCGTGTTCGAGCTGCCGATGGCCTACGTCTGCGAAAAGGGCGTCGGCCCCGAGCGCAGTTGCGACTTCCGCTCGGGCAAGGTGATCCTGCAGCGACCGATCGAGGCCGAGCAGATGAAGAAGCTGCTCGCCACCGGACGGACCGACGTGCTGCGCGGCTTCGTGTCGAACCGGACACGCCGCAAGTTCTCCGCGTTCCTCGTCAAGAAGCCGGACGGAACGATCGGGTTCGAGTTCGAGCCGCGCGCGGCAATAGCCGCGGCGGACGGCCCCGCGCCGGCGGCCGGGCGCGCGGCGAAGGCGGCGCCGGCCGCCGAGGAACCTGCGCCGAAGAAATACGCGGCAAGGGCGGCCAGGACCCCCGCCGCCAAGCCCGCCGCGAAGTCCGCAGCGCGCGCGACGAAGGCGCCGACCAAGGCGGCCGCCAAGCGCGCGCCCGCGCCGATAACCAAACGCACGCGCTGAGTAAACGCCGGCGCGCCGGCGCCCGAGTGGAGCCTGTTCGCGCGCTCGGCTATCCTGAGCGCATGCAACGCTTCCTGATCCTTACCGGCGTCCTGCTGCTCGCGCTCGGCCTGGCGTGGCCGTGGCTCGCGCGCCATTCGTGGTGGCGCTGGCTGGGGCGGCTGCCCGGCGACTTCCACTTCGAGCGCGAAGGCTTCTCGTTGCACTTCCCGCTGATGACCTCGCTCGTGATCTCGATCGTGATCACGCTGCTGCTGTGGATCTTCCGCAAATGACGGGCAACGCGCTGAAGCGCCGCCTGCGCGCCGGCGAAACGCTGTACGGCTGCTGGCTTTCGCTCGGCGCGCCGCTCGCGGCCGAAGCGCTGTCGCACGCCGGATTCGACTTCCTCGTCGTCGACACCGAGCATTCGCCGATCGATGGCATGGACGTGGCGGCCCTGCTGCAGGCGATCGGCAACGGTACGGCCGCACCGGTCGTGCGTGTCGCCGAAAACGCCGCGGTACGCGTCAAGCGCGCGATGGACGCGGGTTGCGCGACGATCGTGTTTCCCGGGGTCAACGACGCCGAGGAGGCGCGCCGCGCGGTGGCGGCGATGCGCTATCCGCCGGCGGGCGTACGCGGCGTGGCCGGCGGCGTGCGCGCCGCACGCTACGGGCTCGACCGCGACTACCTGGCGCGCGCCAACGACGACGCCTGCGCGATCGTGCAGATCGAGGCCGCCGCCGCACTCGCTGCGGTCGACGCGATCGCCGCCGTCGACGGCGTCGACGTCCTGTTCGTCGGCCCCGCCGATCTGGCCGCCAGCCTTGGCCATCTCGGCGCAAGCGGCCATGCCGAGGTGCAGGCCGCGATCGACCGGATCGCCGCGGCCGCCCGCGCGCGCGGCAAGGCCGCAGGCATCTTCGCGACGAGCCCCGCGCAGGCGCGCGACTACGCGGCGCGCGGCTTTGCCCTGATCGCGCTCGCCGCCGATACGACCTGGCTGCTGCAGGGCGCGACCGCCGCGCTCGCGCAGGCGCGCGGATGAAAGCGCACGCGCCCGGGCTGCCGCCGCCGGCGCCGCACTACGAAAAGGCGCTGCGCGGTGCGGTCGATCTGGCCAATTCGCTGACCGAGCCCGACGCGATCGTCGTCGGCGGCGCGATCGCGACCGCATCGCGCACCGAGGCGACGCCGGACGACGCCGCCCGCGTCGACGTGTACGTGTTGCACGCCGAACCCTGGCGGCAGCGCGTGCAGCGGCGCATCGACGGTGTGCCGTGCGACATTCTCGTCAACCCGTTCGAACAGACACGCCGCGATTTCGTCGAGGAGGGTCGCTCGGGCCGGCCCGTGGCCGCGCGCACCTTCGCGGAGGGCCTGATCGTGTACGACCCGCTCGGCCGCGCCGCCGCGCTCGCGGCCGAAGCGCGGGCGCAGCTCGCCGCCGGCTTTCATCCCGGCGAAGCCGAGCTCGCCCGCCGCCGCTACCAAGCCGCGCGCCTGCTCGACGATGCACGCGATCTGCTGGCGCGCGATGCGACGATGAGCGAGCTGCTGCTCGGGCAGGCGCTCGCCGCGATGCTCGAGTACGCGTTCGCGGCGCGCGGCCAATGGCTGCCGCCGGCCGGGCAGCGCGCGGCGACGCTGCTGAAACTCGATCCGGCCGCCGGCACGCTGCTCGCCTCCGGACTGCGCGACAACGATCTCGCGGGCAAGCTGCGGGTGGCCGAACGGCTTGCGGACCGGCTGCTCGGCGCGCGCGGGTTCTTCGACTGGGTCGGACCGCGCGAGCCCGCGATTTCCTCGGGTCTGTAGCCCCCCGCACAGTCCTCGCCGCTGCCCGCGCCGTTTCGTCGTTCGACTCGCCGTGCCTTCCGCGCCCGCCCTGTTCCTGCGCACCGCGTCCGCGCTCGCGGCCGTCGGCTTGCTGTGCGGCGCCGTCGTCGTTTCGTGCGCGGGCGACGCGCCGGGCAGCGGTTCGCCGGGCACGCGGCCCGCGAGCCGCGCCCTCGGGCAATGGACGCCGCTCGCCAACGTCGACACCTGCACGAAGGCATTCCACGACACGTTTTTCGTCGTCGGCCCCGACGGCAAGCGCTATCCGACGTGGCACCGCCCGGAGGAAGTCGATCCCGCCACGGGCGAACGCTGCACCTTCGGCCACGATCACGGCATGGACCCGCGCGGCTCGGACCTGTGGCCCGACCTGCAGCGCCACTTCGCGTTCGACGCCGACGGCAGCGGAACGATCGACGATGCCGAACTCGCCGCGAGCGGCGTCCCTTTCGGTTACGTCGCCGAGCAGCTCGAAGGCACGGCCACGCCGCGCCTGGAAGCGCACACCGGCTACAAGGTGATCTACGCCAACGACGTCTCGCGCACGAGGCTCGTCAACGGACAACCGCAAAGCTTCGATCTCGGCTGCGACCTCTTCGCGGCGTTCGCGCAGGACACGTCGAGCGCCGACGCGTTCGCGAGCAACCTGCATTCGGTGACCTACGCGATCGATTGCAACAGCGGCACGGCGCGCACGCAGTATCCGGTGAAGTTGATCGTCAGCACGATGGCGACCTACGGCAGCCCCGGCGGCTTCACGATCTTCGTCAACGGCCAGCCGGCGCAGCAGCCCGCGGGCACCGCATCGCCGCCGAATTCGCCGCCCGGCGCCGCTGAGCTGGGGCGCCGGATTCCGACCTTCGAGCGGGTCGCGGCCGACGTCTTCGTGCCGGTCGGGCAGACGTCGGACTACGACGCCGCGCTCGCCGAGCGCTGGGACACGCGCATCGCGCTGCGGCGCGCCGACGGCACCGCGCTCGCGACGATCGATCCCGGTTTCACCGTGTTCACGCCGCCGCGCTACTTCGACGCGAATCGCGGCCTCGCACCAACGATCGAGGTCTGCTACGGCGGACTGAACGCGGCGGGCCAGTTCGTCACCGATCCGCTGCAAGCGGGGACGATCGTGCGCCGGGCGAACGGCGGCGTATGCGCCGCGGCCGCGCCGAACGGGCCGGCCACGCCGCTGGACCAACGCATCGCCTTCGACGACCCCGCGAGCCCCTTCAATGCGTGCCGGCGCGATGCGATCTTCCGCGACAACCTCGTGCGCAACGGCGGGGGCGCGACGACCTGGTACACGGACGCCTTCGGCGCCGGCGGACGCACGGTGCCCTTCGCCGGATCGGTCAAACAGTTCGTCGCGAGCGCCACCGTCGACGGCGTGCTGCTCGCCGAAGCGAAGGCGAGCGTGCCGTTCTGCCAGGCCTCGTCGGTGCACGCGCCGAACTGAGCGGCGCGTGCAGCGCCGGGCGTCAGACGACGCTCTGCAGCGCGTCGGTGGCGGCGAGCGCCTGCAGCAGCGCGACGTTGACCTGTGCGAGGGATACGCCGAGGGCGGCGGCGTGTTCGCGCACGGCACCGCCGTCCTCCAGCGCGAGCGCCAGTTCGAGATAGCGAGCGTACGGACCGCGGCGTTCGCGCACGGCGTCGCGCACCGCGGGCGGCAGCGGAAACTCGTCGAAGAGCTGGGCCATCGTCCGGCCGGTGATCTTGTCGAGCAGCGAAAAGGCGCCGACGACGAAGCACTCGTCGCGCACGCCGGGCTTCGCGCCCGCGGCCGCGGCGAGGTTCTCCATGCAGAAGCCGCGCGCGACCGCGGTGTAGATCTGCGGCAGCGCCTTCGTCTCTTTCGACGCGATCACCAGCAGCAGCACGAGCCACTTGACGAGCCGGCGGTAGCCGAGCAGAGCGATCGCCTGACCGAGCGAAGCCACGGGGGCGGCGCGGATGAACGCCGGGCTGTTGGCCAGCGTCAGCAGCAGGTAGGCGAGCACCGGCTCGGCACGGAACGCGCGCTCCAGCTCGGCGATGTCGGCGTCGCTTTGTACGAGCCGGATCAGTTCGAGCACGGCGTGGTGCATCGGCTGCAACGTGCCGGCGCCGGTTCGCGGCGGCACGTCCGCCAGCGGCCAGCCGACGATCGCGTGCGCGCCGGCTTTCAGCGTCGCTTCGGCCTCGACGCGCGAGGACACGTTCAGCGCCAGCAGCGCTGCGTCCGGCAGCGGCGGACCGTGCGCTCCCGCATCGGCGACGACGTACTGGAATAGCGGCAGCTTGTCGCGCGGAACGGCGCAGCGGTCCTCGACGCGCAGCGCGAGCCGCACGCCGTGTCGCTGCACGTCGAACAGCAGGCGAATCCGTTCGGCGTCGGCCAGTTCGGCCTGCGCGACTTCGAGCAGCACATTGCGCGGCGGCCGGAGGCTCGCCAACGATGCGTCGATGCCGAAATCCAGCGGCGCGAGCAGCACCAGCCCGTGCGGAAACGACGCGCCGCCTTCGGTGACGAAGCCCGCCAGCACGCCCTCGAGCAACGCCGCCGGCGGCGAACCCGCGCCTGGCGCGCGCCGCAGCGCGAGCCGGAATCCGATCGGTCGCGCATCGCGCGCGACGATCGCGCTCCACGCCGACGTCACCGCGTCCAGCGACGTCGGTTCGCTGTCGCTGTCGCTGTCGCGTCGCTGAGGGGGCAGTTCGAACATTTCGCTCGCTCCGGCCTGCGCGAGTCGGCGGCCTGTCGCTGTTACTCGGCAGCCCGGCGCCGGTCTTGAGCGTGCGATCACGCGAATTGGTCAGCGCCCGGGCATTCGGCGGAAGCCGCCGCGCCGGTCGCACACAAGACCCCATGCGACAATCGCGCCCCGCCATTCGCGTCCGACCCGCCTTCGCGCCGGCGCGCGCCCTCCCCGCCCGATGCTGCTCATCGCTTCGACGATCCTGCTGTCCGCGTTCCTTCTATTCCTGGTCCAGCCGATCATCGCCAAGCAGATCCTGCCCTGGTTCGGCGGCACCTCGGCCGTGTGGACCACCTGCATGGTGTTCTTCCAGGTGCTGCTGCTGGCGGGCTACGCGTATTCGCACTTTCTCACGCGGCGTCTGGCGCCGCCGCGGCAGGCGCAGCTGCACGTCGCGCTGCTCGTGGCGAGCCTGGCCTTCCTGCCGATCGTTCCGCGCGAGGCGCTCAAACCCGCCGGCGAGGAGGACGCCGCAGCCGCGATCATCGTGCTGCTCGCGGCGACGATCGGCCTGCCCTACTTCCTGCTGTCGACGACCGGACCGCTCGTGCAGAAGTGGGTCGCGCACCGCTTTCCCGAAAAAACCGTCTACCGGCTGTTCGCGCTGTCGAACTTCGGCTCGCTGATCGGACTGCTCGCGTTTCCTTTCGCGATCGAGCCGTTCGCCGGCTCGACGGTGCAGTCGTACGCGTGGAGCGGCGCGTATGCGCTGTTCGTTGCGGCGTGCGCGGCGACCGCCTGGCGGTCGCGCCACCGCGCGAGCGCGCCGCTCGGGTTCGCGACGACACCGCCCGCCGCGGACGCCGCCGACGCGACGCCGCACGCGAACCCGCTCGGGCAGGCGACCGACGAACGCCGTCCGGGTGCAGGCGACTACGCGCTGTGGCTCGCGCTGTCCGCGCTGGGCTCGGTGGTGCTGCTGGCGGCCACCGGCCACATCACGCAAAACATCGCGTCCGTGCCTTTCCTGTGGGTGCTGCCGCTGACGCTGTACCTGTTGTCGTTCGTGATCGTCTTCGAGGGCCGCGGCGGACGCGGCTGGTACGACCGCCGCTGGCTGCTGCTGCCGGCGTTGATGTTCGTGGTCGCGATGGCCTGGGGACTGGCGGCCGAACGCGGCGTGCTCGACGTGAGCATCGCGATCCCGCTGTACTGCGCGGGGCTGTTCGTCGCCTGTCTGTTCTGTCACGGCGAGCTGGCGCTGCGCAAACCGGCGCCGCGCTACCTGACGCACTTTTACCTGAGCGTGTCGCTGGGCGGCGCGCTCGGCGGGCTCGCGGTCGGGCTGGTCGCGCCGCGCGTGTTTCCGGCGTACTTCGAGCTGCCGCTCGCCTTGTTTGCGCTCAGCGCGCTGGCGGTCTACCTCGTGCTCGGCAACCGCACGCTGATCGGGCCGGCGCTCGTCGCGACGGTCGCCACCGGCTACTTCGGCTGGAACTACGTCGAGTTCCTGCGCAACGACGTGATCGTCATGCAGCGCAACTTCTACGGCACGTTGCGCGTGCGCGAGCAGGGCAGCGGCACCGAACAGGTGCGGCGCCTGCTGCACGGCGTGATCCTGCACGGCGAGCAGCCGACCCAGGGGGCCGACCGACTGGAACCCGGCACCTACTACGCGCGCAGCTCGGGCGTGGGGCTGGCGATCGCCGCAAAGCAGGCGCACGGACCGGTGAAACTGGGCGTGGTGGGGCTGGGCATCGGCACGCTGGCGACCTACGGCCGCGCCGGCGACACGATCCGCTTCTACGAACTGGATCCGGACGTGCTGCGGCTGGCGCGCAGCCACTTCACGTATCTGGACGCCACACCGGCACGGCTGGAGTTCGCGCTGGGCGACGCGCGGCTGTCGATGGAGCGCGAACTGGCAGCGGGCCGGCCGCAGAACTACGACGTGCTGGCGATCGACGCGTTCTCGAGCGATTCGATCCCGGTTCACCTGATCACGCGCGAAGCGATCGCGCTCGCCGCGCGGCACATCGCGCCCGAAGGCATCGTCGCCGTGCACATCTCGAACCGCTTCCTCGATCTGAGGCCGGTGCTCGCGAACATCGCGCAGGCCGAAGGTCTGAGGGCGAAGCTGGTCAGCGACGAGCCCGAGGGCGACGGCTCGGCGTCGACGACCGACTGGGTGCTGCTCGCGCGCGATCCGCGCGCCTTCGACGACCCGGCCATTGCCGCACGCGGCGAGGACATCGCGCCGAACCCGGCGCATTCGCTGTGGACGGACCAGTTCAACAATCTGCTCGACGTGTTGAAGAGCCGGCCGCTGGACGATCTGAAGTCGCTGCTATCGCCGCGCGGAGCGCGCCAGACATCGGACTGACGCCGCAGCCGCATCCCATATCGACGCGGGGGCGCTTGCCGCAGCGGCGCGCGCGCTGGTAGGGTTTTCGCGCGGCACGTGTGGCGCGGCCGCTCGCAGACTCCCCCGCTTCGATGCTGTACACGGAAAAAAGCGCGCTGATCGTCGGCGCCGGCGCCGTCGGTGCGGTGCTGGGCGCCGCGCTGCTGGCGGCCGGCTGGCACGTCACCTTCCGCGTGCGTCCGGAGAGCTTCCTCGGCTACCGGCGGCTCGGGCTCGTCGTGCGGCGCGGCGGTCACGAGACCGCGATCGACCGCGAACGCTTCGTCTGCGACGCGGTGGCGCGCGGCTCGCACCGGCTGGTCATCCTGTGCACCAAGATGCCGGACCTGGAGCGGGCGATTCGCGGACTGGCCGAGGACGACGACGGCGAACGCATCTACGTGACCACGCAAAACGGGCTCGCCGCGCCGCAGATGTGCGCCGCGCTGTTCGGCAAGGGTCGCGTGCTCGCGGGGGCGGCGGTGATCAACGCACAGCGCACCGAACTCGGCGTGGTCGAGGTGTTCTCCGACCTGCGCCGGCTGAGCCTCGCGCCGTTGCACCCGGCCGCGGGACCGGTCGCGCGCGAAGTCGCCGAACGGCTCGCGCGCGCCGGCATCGAAACGCAGGTCGCGCCGAGCGCCGACGGCCTGCTGTGGGACAAGTTCGTCGGGCTGGAGCCGCTGGCGACCGCCTGCGCGGTGACGCAGCTTGCGCTCGGCGAGTTGCGCGCGCAACCGATCGCGCTGCGCTTCCTGCGCGGACTGTTCGACGAGGTGTTCGATGTCGCCCAGGCCGCCGGCGCCGCGCTCGGCCCCGATGCGCGCGTGCGACGTTGGCAGGCCTACCTGGATGGCCCCGCGGCGATGCGCCCCTCGCTCGCGCTCGACGTGGCAGCGGGACGAGCCGGCGAACTGGACTGGCTGACCGGCGCGGTCGTGCGGCTCGCCGAGCGCGCACGCGTGCGTGCCCCGCTGCACCTCGACGCCTATCGCATGCTGCGCAACGAGCCCGTCGCAACGCCGCGCCGGGCGGCGTAACCGTCTCCTGTCCCCGCTCCGCGACCGATGCCCGCCATGCTGACCGCCCGCGTGATCGACAGCGCCGACCATCCCGCGATCGACGAACTGCGCATCGCCAGCTACCGGCGCGCGACCTGGTTCACGCTGAAGGACGGCGATCGTATCCGCTGCGGGCGCGATCTGCCGCGTTCGCGCGTCACCGCGGTGTTCGACGGTGCGGTGCCGGTGGCGACCGTCTGCCAGACGCTGATGTTCGACGCCGCCGAGGCGGCGGAGGCGCTCGAGCTGGAGGCCGATTTCGCGGCCGACGACTTCCCCGCGCTCGTGGTCAGCCGCGCCGCCACCGCCGAGGGCTACACCGGGCTGCGGCTGAATCACGTGCTGCGCTGGTACACGCTGCAAGCGGCGCGCGCTGCCGGCATCCGCTCGATCCTCGCGGGTCAGGCGCGCGGCACGCCGAACCTGCGCGTGATGGCGTCCCTCGGCTACCGTGTCCGCGATGTCAAGGCCTCGTCGATGTCGCAGGTCGAGATCAACACCGAGCACGTGATGTCCTACCTGCCGGCGCACGACTTCGCGCTCGCGCTCGAGCGGCTCGCGGCCTTGCTCGCCGCCGTACTGCCGCAGGTCGCGTGGCACGGCCCCGCGCTCGACTTCGCCGAGTGGCTGCAGCCCGCCGCCGTGCCGCCGGCGTGACGACGCTGGAAGTCGCCCTCGCGCGGGCGGTCGAGTCGACGCTGCGCGCTGCGCTCGGCAGCGCGTGTCGACTGCGCGCGGCCCGGCGGATCGGCGGCGGCTCGATCGCCGATGCCTGGCGTCTGCAGACGGACGCGCAGCCGCTTTTCCTGAAAACCGGCGCAGCGACGCATCCGTTCGACGCCGAAGCGCAGGCGCTCGAAGAAATCGCCGCCACGCGCACGCTGCGCGTTCCGCGACCGATCGCGCACGGCGTGGCCGGGGCGGTGGGCTACCTCGTGCTCGAGTGGATCGATCTGCACGAGGCGGGCGACTGGGCCGCCGCAGGTGCCGCGCTCGCCGCCTTGCACGGCACGGCACGCGACACCTACGGCTGGCAGCGCGACAACGCGATCGGCGCCACACCGCAGTTCAACGCGCCGGCGAGCGACTGGGCGACGTTCTATCGCGAGCGCCGGTTGCGGCCGCAGTTTCGCTTCGCGCGCGAACGCGGGCTGCGGGCGCTCGCGGCGCGCGAAGAAGCCGCCTGCCGCGCCAGCGACGCGCTGCTCGCGGGCGAGGCGCCGCCCGCGTCGCTGCTGCACGGCGACCTGTGGCGCGGCAACCTCGCATTCGACGAGGCGGGCCGCGCGGTCGTGTTCGACCCGGCGACCTACTGGGGCGACGCCGAAACGGATCTGGCGATGGCACGCCTGTTCGGCGGATTTCCGGCGTCGTTCTTCGCCGCGTACGACGCGGCACGCGCGCCGCGCGCGGGCCGCGGCGAACGGCTGAAGCTGTATCAGCTCTACCACCTGCTCAACCACGCCAACCTGTTCGGCGGCGGCTACGTCGCGCAGGCGCAGGCGCTCATCGACGCGCTGTGAAGTCCCGCGTGCGGCGCGCGTTCTGCGATACTTGCGCGCCGTTTTTCGCACACGCCGACGCTTCGCATGTCCGCTCGCAGCAAGTCCGCACGCAAACCCAAGATCGTCGTCAAGCGCTCGCGCATCCACGGCCGCGGCGTGTACGCCGCGCGCAAGATCCGTGCGGGCGAACGCATCATCGAGTACAAGGGAGAACTGATCACCTGGAAGGAGGCCGATCGTCGCCCGCCCTCCGATCCGGACGACCCGCACCACACGTTCTTCTTCGCGCTGTCCGACGGCAAGCATGTGATCGACGCCGCCCGCGGCGGCAACGCCGCGCGCTGGATCAATCATTCGTGCGATCCGAACTGCGAAACCGAAGAGGACGAGGACGGCCGGCGCGTGTTCATCCACGCGCTGCGCGACATCCGTCCCGGCGAGGAGCTGTTCTACGACTACGGTCTGATCGTCGAGGAGCGCATCACGCCGACGCTGAAGAGGCAGCACGCGTGCCGGTGCGGCGCGAAGAACTGCCGCGGCACGATGCTCGCGCTGAAGAAACGCTGAACGAGAGGACGAAGATGCGGATCTCGATGTACGCGGCGTCGGTGCCGGTGTTCGCGAAGATGCTCGGCAACCTGTCGGCGATCCTCGACAAGGCCGCGGCGTACGCCGAGCAGAAGAAGATCGACCCGGCGGTGCTGCTCGCCGCGCGGCTGTACCCGGACATGTACGCGCTGACCAAGCAGGTGCAGATCGCGTGCGACTTCGCCAAGGGGGCGGTCGCCCGGCTCGCGGGCGAGGAGCCGCCGAAGTACGAGGACGACGAGACGACGATCGCCGAGTTGAAGGCGCGCATCGCGCGCACTATCGACTACATCCGGGGTTTCACACCGGAACGGCTGGACGGGTCCGAGACGCGGGAAGTCGAGCTGCAGATCCGCGGCGAGTCGGTCCGGTACCCGGGGCTGACCTACCTGCTGCACGTGGCCACACCCAACTTCTATTTCCACGTCACCGCCGCCTACGGCATCCTGCGGCACAACGGGGTGGAGCTCGGCAAGCGCGACTTCGTCGGCAAGGTCTGACGCCGCAGCGCGCTCAGCTCGATGCGCCGCCGGCGGGATCGCCCGGCTGCTCGGTGGTCGACGCGGACTGCGCGCAGCGGGCGCAGCGGCGCAGCTCGAATGCGAGCCAGACGCTGGCGCCGGCCAGCGCGATGAGCGAGGTCTGCATCAGCGGCGGCGAGCCCGCGACGAAATAGCCGACGTACAGCAGTGCGGTCGCGGCCGTGGCCAGCGCGAGCAGCGCGCGCTTGCGATGGCGCCGGTAAGTCGCGACGTGGCCCGCGCACGCGGCGACCGCGAGGACCAGCACGACGACGACCAACGTGCCCTCGTAGGGCGCGAACGCGCCGAGCCCGAGCACGGCGCCGAGCAGCGCCAGCTTGGGGAAACCCACCGGACACGCTGCGGCCGCGACGACCGCGCCGAGCGTGCCGGCGCGCTCAAGCCAGTGGACGCGCATGCCGCGCATGGCTTCTTCCGCCGGCCGACTCCGCCGTGATGCTTTCGATGATCGGACAGGCCGGCCGCCCGCCCGACTGTTCGCACTCGTGGATCAGGTGCGCGAGCACGAGTGCGATGCGATCGAGGTCGTCGCGCCGCACGCGCACCTGCGCGAGCCGCGCCTACGCGATGCGGCGCGCCGCATCCTTGCTCAGGCGCCGATCGCTCGCGTCGGCCAGGCGCAGCAGCTCGGCGACCTCGTCGAGCGAGAAACCGAGTTCCTGCGCGCGGCGGATGAAGCGCAGCCGCGCCATGTCCGCCGTGCCGTAGGTCCGGTAACCGCCGTTCGTACGCGCAGGCGTCGGCAGCAGTTTGCGCCGCTGGTAGTCGCGCACGGTCTCGACACCCGCGCCGGCGGTGCGGGCAAGGTGCCCGATCGTCATTCGTTCGGCGGTTTCGCGGTCCATCGGCTTGACTCCGTACCCGAGAACGGAGTTTACGTTCCGGGCTCGAACCCCACATCGAATTCGCCATGTTGACGCAACACAGCCAAGCAGCCGCTCGCCCGGCGTACGATCGCGCCGGACCCGAGTCGAGCGGCACCCCGATGGATCGTCCCGAACCGCATGCCGTCGCCGGCGGCGCGCACGCCGCCGCGCGGCGCTTCGTGCTGCCCGTGCGCGGAATGACCTGCGCGTCGTGCGTCGCGCACGTGGAAAAGGCGCTCGCCGCGGTGCCCGGCGTCGATGCGGTCGCGGTCAACCTCGCGACCGAATCGGCAGCGGTCGAAACCGCGCGGCTGGATGCCGGCGCGTTGCGCCGCGCGGTCGAAGAGGCCGGCTACGAAGTACCGACCCAGCGGCTCGTCTTCGCGATCGAAGGCATGACCTGCGCAAGCTGTGTGGCGCGCATCGAAAAAGCGCTCGCCGCGGTGCCCGGCGTGCTGCGCGCCACCGCCAATCTCGCCAGCGAGTCGGCGACGGTCGAGCTGGTGGCGGGCAGTGCGACGACGCGCGATCTCGTCGCGGCGATCGAAGCCGCCGGCTACACGGGCAAGGCGCAGGTATCCGCCGCGGCCGCACCCGCCGCCGATCCGGTCGCGGCGATCAAGCGCGACGCGATGCTTGCGCTCGCGCTCGCCGCGCCGCTGGTTGCGCCGATGCTTGCGGCACTCGCCGGCATCGACTTCGCGCTGCCCGCGTGGCTGCAGTTTGCGCTCGCCACGCCCGTGCAGTTCTGGTCGGCGCGCCGCTTCTACGTCGCCGCGTACAGGGCCGTGCGCGCGCGCACCGGCAACATGGACCTGCTGGTGTCGATCGGCACGCTCGCGGCGTACGGGCTGTCGTTGTACCTGTGGCTCGTCGAAGGCCACGCGCAGCACCTGTACTTCGAAGCGGCCGCGGTGGTCATCGCGCTGGTGCTGCTCGGCAAGTGGCTCGAGGCGCGCGCCAAGCGGCAGACCTCGGAGGCGATCCGCCTGCTCGCGGCGCTGCGCCCCGACACCGCGCGCGTGCTGCGCGACGGCCGCGAAGTCGAGGTGCCGCTCGACGAAGTGAAGCTCGGCGACGTGGTCGTCGTGCGCGCGGGCGAACGCGTTGCCGTCGACGGGCTGATCCGTGCCGGCGCCACCGCGATCGACGAGTCGATGATCACCGGCGAAAGCCTGCCGGTGGAGCGCGGCGTCGGCGACAAGGTCACCGCAGGATCGATCAACAGCACCGGGCGCATCGAAGTCGAGACGACCGCCGTCGGCGCCGAGACCGTGCTCGCGAAGATCATCCGGCTCGTCGAGGACGCGCAGGCCGCGAAGGCCCCGATCCAGCGGCTCGTGGACCGCATCGCCGCGGTGTTCGTGCCCGTCGTGCTCGCGATCGCGGCGGCGACCGTGATCGGCTGGCTCGCGGCCGGCGCGCCGTTCGACGAAGCGGTGATCAACGCGGTGAGCGTGCTCGTGATCGCCTGCCCCTGCGCGCTGGGACTGGCCACCCCGACCGCGATCATCGCCGGCACCGGCGTGGCTGCGCGCGCGGGCATCCTGATCAAGGACGCCGAGGCGCTGGAGCTGGCGAAGAAGATCCGTGTGGTCGCGTTCGACAAGACCGGCACGCTGACCGAAGGCAAGCCGCGCGTCGTGGCCGTGCACGACCACGACCTGTTCGACCCGAAGGACGTGCTCGCGCTCGCTGCCGCGGTCAATGCCGGCTCGAACCATCCGCTCGCCGAGGCGGTGCGCGACGCGGCCAAGCGCCATCCCGAAGCCGGCGCGCGCCGCGCAACCGCGCATCGGGTGCTGGCCGGCCGCGGGGTGAGCGCCAAGCTCGTCGACGAGCGCGGTCAGCCGACGGACGTCGAGTTGGTCTTCGGGTCGACGCGCTTGATGGACGAGTTGAAGGTCGACCTCTCGCCGTTTGCGAGCCGCGCCGCCGCGCTCGAGGCCGAAGGCCGATCGGTATCGTGGCTGGCGCAGCGCACCGGCGCGGGCATCTCCGCGATCGGTCTGATCGCCTTCGGCGACGCGTTGAAGCCGCACGCGAAAGACGCGATCGAGCGGCTCGCGCGGCTCGGCATCGAGGCGACGATGATCTCGGGCGACAACGAGGGCGCGGCGCGCCACATCGCGCACGAACTGGGGCTTGCGCACTACGAGGCGAACGTGCTGCCGAAGGACAAGGCCGCACGCATCAAGGCGCTGAAGCAGGACGGCAAGATCGTCGCGATGGTCGGCGACGGCATCAACGACGCGCCCGCGCTGGCCGCGGCCGACGTCGGCATCGCCATGGGGAACGGGACGGACGTCGCGATGCACGCCGCCAGCATCACGCTGCTCAGAGGCGATCCGCGTCTGGTCGCCGACGCCATCGCGATCTCGCGCGCGACCGTGCGCAAGATCCGGCAGAACCTGTTCTGGGCGTTCGTCTACAACGTGGTGGGCATTCCGCTCGCCGCAATCGGCGTGCTGTCGCCGGTGATCGCCGGCGCGGCGATGGCGGCATCCAGCGTCAGCGTGGTCACCAACGCGCTGCTGCTGCGGCGGTTCAAGCTCGCCTCCATGCAGCGGTGGCCGACGCGCCGGGGAAGCCCGCGATTCACCGCCGAGACGCGGAGAAAGCTGTAGATCTTTTCTCTGTGCCCCTGGTGTTCCCGGTGGTGGATCCTTCGGCCCGCGAAGGCCGTGGGTCTCACCACAGAGACACAGAGGACACAGAGGAAAAGCGGAGTCTGTTCTTCGCGTCCGTTCGTGTTGAGCCTGTCGAAACACGAACGGACGCGACGCGCTGACGCCCGTGTTCCGCCACCGAGACGTCGAGGAAGCCACGCGTCCTTTCTCCGTGCTCTCGGTGTCTCGGTGGTGAATACTTCGGGCCTCGAGGGTTGCGGATCTCACCACACAGAGACACGCAGAGGGCACAGAAAAAGTCAGTTCCCGGTGATTTCCGTGTCTCCGTGTTGAATCGGTCTTTCCGCAATCGGCGGACTACGCGCGGCGCTCGGCCAGCAGCTGCCCGAGCCGCCAGCGCAGCGCGCGCACCGCGAGTTCGCGGGCGATCCACAGGAAGCCGATCAGCGCGGCGACGAAGCCGGTCCAGGCGGGCAGGCCGATCGCGCCGGCCAGCATCGCGCCGCCGATCAGGCCGATCCAGACGATCGCGTTGTTGCGGATGCCGTGCGTGCGCGGCGGCTCGTAGCCGCATAGCGCTTCGATCCACTGCGCGCGTGTCGCAGCGTCGGTGATGCCCGCGCGATCGGCGGCGCGTTCGACCTCCGCGATCACCCAGGCGCGCGACACAAGCCCGACGGCGGTCGGCGTGATGCGGTCGCGCCAGGTACGTTTCATCGGCGCAGTCTAGGCGGACGAGCGGGCCGTCCCTGCTCGCGATGGTATTGCATGGGCGGAGGCGGGGCAGGCTGACGCGCGACCACGCCCCGTCCCCCTCCCGGCCTCCCCCTTGAAGGGGGAGGCGCCGAGCGCGCCGCGTGCGTGCACGAGGCGAACGCCAACGGCCCTAGACTCGCCGCATGTTCGCCCCGCGCGTGTGCTTCGTCGACGTCGAGACGACCGGCGCGTCGCCGGCGCACGCGCGCGTGACCGAGGTCGGCGTGGTGACGGTCGAGGCCGACGGCGATTCGCTGCGCGTGTCCGAGTGGTCGACGCTGGTCAATCCCGGTGTGCCGATCCCGGCGGAGATCCGGTGGCTGACCGGCATCAGCAACGAGATGGTGCGGGATGCGCCCCGCTTCGACGAGATCGCGCCGGCCCTGCTCGACCGGCTGCGCGATGCGGTCTTCGTCGCGCACAACGCGCGCTTCGACTACGGGTTTCTCAAGGCCGAGTTCGCGCGCGCGGGGTTCGCCTGGCGCGCGCCGACGCTGTGCACCGTGCGGCTGTCGCGGCTGCTTTATCCGGATCGCGGGCCGCATTCGCTCGATGCGATCGCCGCGCGCTTCGGGCTCGAAGGCGGCGAGCGCCACCGCGCGCTCGGCGATGCGCGCGTGCTGTGGCGGCTGATCCAGCGGCTCTACGAACGGCACCCGGCCGCCGAGCTGGAGGCGGCGATCCGCAGGCTGCTCGCGCGACCCGCCACGCCGCCGCTGCTCGCGCCCGAGACGCTCGACGCGATCCCGCACGCGCCGGGCGTTTATCTGTTCTACGGGCTGAACGCGCATCCGATCTACATCGGCAAGAGCATCGATCTGCGCGCGCGCGTGGCGAGCCACTTCGCCGCGGATCACGCGAGCGGCCTCGACGCGCGGCTGTCGCAGGAAGTGCGGCGCGTCGAGTGGGAAGAGACGGCCGGCGAGATCGGCGCACTGCTGCGCGAGGCGGAACTCGTCAAGACGCGGCTGCCCGCGCACAACATCGCGCTGCGCCGCAAGGCGAGCGCCGTCGCATTCGCGCTCGACGACGCGGGACGGCCGCGCTTTGCGCCCGCGGCGCGGCTGCCGCTCGATCGCCTGAACGAATTCCACGGCCCGTTCGGCTCGCGCGCGGCGGCGCGGCGTTCTCTGCTCGAGCGGGCGGCCGAACACGGGCTGTGCCTGAAGACGATGAAGCTCGAAGGCCGCGCTGGGAGATCGACCGCGGGTGCGCCCTGCTTCAACCATCAACTGAAGCGCTGCGCCGGATGCTGCGTCGGTGCCGAGTCGATCGATGCGCACGGCGCGCGCGTGCGCGAGCTGCTCGCAAGCTGGCGCATCCCGCCGTGGCCGTTCGATGGCGCGGTGGCGCTCGTCGAGCGCGATGCGGCGCGCTTCGCCGAAGACCTGCACGTGTTCGACCGCTGGTGCTGGCTCGGCAGCGTCAGGACGCTCGCCGCCGCGCATGAACTCGCGGCGACCGCGCCGCGCAACTTCGAGGCCGACACCTACCGCATCGCGCGCGCAGCGCTTGCGCGCCCCGCACTCGAAAGGATCGAACTGTGATCTCGGCGCGGCCGCGTTTCCGGGCCGGTGCCCGAATCGTCGCCCGGCACACGCTCACCGTGCGCCGAGCGCATTGCGCAGCCGCTGCCCCGGCGCGAGTCCGAGCTGCGCCGCCGGTGCGTTGACGGTCGACACCACACCGTACCCCCACGTATCGAGCGCCTCGCCGATGCGCGCCGAGGTATGAGCGACCGCGACCGCAGCCACGCCGTGCGCTTCGAGTTCGGCCAGCGCGGCGATACCGGCCCCGTCCTTGCCGACGCCGGCGTCGTTGAAGACGTAGAGCCTCGCCGGCACGGCGAGCGCGTACCTGACGACGCTGCGCCCGGCGTGCGACCCGGTGACGACGATGCACCCGGCGTGTTCGGCCGCGGTCTGCGTGACCGAGTCGAGCAGAACGACGCCGGGCGGGAGAGCGGCTTTCATCGGCCGGCTTCTCGCCCAAGCGCGGCGCGCTGTCAAGCGCTGCGGTTCGACGCCGCGGCGCGCGCTCGCGGCCTGCAGCGCGCCGGCTCCAAGAATGCGGTAGGGATCGGGCCGTTTCGCCGGCGCGTTACGCGCGGTCGTCGAGAGTCATCACCGCGCGAACCAGCAGGTTGACCAACTCCAGGAACATCCAGGCGAGCAGGCCGGCCATCAGTGCGCGCAGCGCGGCGAAGCCGAGGCCGGCGATCGATTCGACGGCGGGGCCGAACAGCCACTCGATGACGATGCCGGCGGCGAGGGCAAATTTGAACACGGCGGCTCCGGGCGGGGCGACACCCGGCTATTCGGCGCGCCGGCGGCTCGACTTGAGCGGGGGGACTGCGTTTCGGTGCAAGTGACGGTAAAGTGCGGGCGCCGGCGTGGCTGCCCGCGGCGGGGCGCAGGCAGGGCCCCGGCGTTCCGGGGCGACCGGCGTCCGTCATCGGCTCCAACGAATCGACGAGGCCGCAGGGTGGATCAGAACGCACTTCTGAGGGTGTACGAACGCCACGCGCACCAGTACGACCGCTACTGGGGCGCGGTGCTACAACCGGGGCGGCGCACCGTGATCTCGCACATGCAGCTTGCGCCCGGCGACCGCGTGCTGGAGGTCGGCGTGGGCACCGGTCTGTCGCTGCCGCTGTATCCGTCGTTCGTGCGCGTCACCGGCATCGACGTGGCCGCCGGGATGCTCGAGCGGGCCCGCGCGCGTTGCGCGCGGCAGTCGCTCGCGCACGTCGAGGCGCTGCTGAAAATGGACGCGGAGGCGCTGGAGCTTCCCGACGACAGCTTCGACAAGGTCGTCGCGATGTACGTGGCCTCGGTCGTGCCGCATCCCAAGAAGATGGTCGACGAGATGCGCCGTGTCTGCCGCGACGGCGGCGAGCTGTTCATCGTCAACCACTTCCGCAGCCGCAATCGTCTGCTTGCGGCGATCGAGCGCGGGCTCGCGCCGCTCGCGGAGAAGGTGGGCTTTCATCCGGACTTCTGTCTCGACACCTTCGTGCGCGACTGCGGGCTCGAGCGCGCGCAGCGCTTTCCGGTCAACCTGTTCGGCTACTGGACGCTGCTTCGCATGCGCGTGGACAAGTCGGCGCCGCGCGCGGCCTGAACCCGGCGCGTCAGGCTTCGCGAACCAGCAGCAGCGGCGTGCGGCACTGCGCCGCGACGCGCGTGGCGACGGAACCGAGCACGGTCGCCTTCAACGCGCCGCGGCCATGCGAGCCGAGCACGAGCACATCGAACCTGTTCTTCTTCGCGTACGCGGCGATCTCGTCGCCGGCGTCGTTGCCGACCAGACACACCGCGTCGGCGGCGATCCCGGCGCGCTCGAGCTGCCTGCGTGCCGGGGCGACGGCGGCTTCGAAGCGCCCGGACTGCATCGCGACGACCTGCTCGGGCTTGTACAACCGCAGCGGCGCGTCGCCCAGCCCGGGGATCACGAACCCCGCGAGGTCGGGCACGACGTGCAGCAGTACCACCTTCGGCGACTCGCCCCACAGATCGCGGTGCTCGATCGCGTAGCGCAGCGCGGCCGCGCCGTACTTGCTGCCGTCGACGGCGATGCCGACCTTCAGCGAATCGCTGCGCGGCGCGGCCGCGTCGCGAACGACGAGCAGCGGCGTCGCGCACGAGGCCAGCACGGCCAGCGTGACCGAGCCCAGCAGCAGTCCCTTGACCGCGGAGTGGCCGTGCGAACCCATGACGATCAGGTCGGCGCCGCTGCGCGCGGCGGCGCGCGCGATCTCCGCGCCCGCCGCGCCGACCGCGAAGTTCGAGCGGACCGCAAGCCCGGCGCCCAGCAGTTTCGCCACCGCGGGCTCGAGGATCCGGTTCGCCTCGGCCGCCAGATAGGCGCGGATCGTCGCGCGGCTGGCGACGCGTTCGATGCGCGGCGGCACCGGTGCTTGCACGTTCAGCAGCGCGACTTCGGGCTTGGCGCCGATCAGCCTCGTGCGCGAGGCGATGAACGCGAGCGCCGCGTCGCTGTACTTGCTGCCGTCGACCGGGACCAGGATTTTCATGCGCTTGCCTCCACTCGCTTGGCTTCACCGAACCTAGCACGGAGGCGCGCGGCGGTCTTGGCGCCGGTCAAGCGGGCCGCCGACACGCGCAGCCGCCGGCAGCGCCGGCGGCTGCGCGTACGGCTCTGCGGACGGCTACAGCTTCGGGGTCAGCTTGAAGCTGCCGTCCTTGGCGATGTCGATGTCGGCGTTCAGGAAGCCCGCCTTGTAGCCGGCGTCCTTGAGCTTGTGATACGCCATCTCGGCGCGGATGCCGGTCGAGCAGTGCGCGACGATGCGCTTGTCCTTCGGCAACTCCTTCATGCGCACGGCCAGTTCCTCGTCCGGGATCAGCACGGCGCCCTTGATCATGCCGGCGTTGGCTTCGTCCGGGTTGCGTACGTCGAGGATCAGCACGTCGGGCGGCGTGTTCGTCGCGAGCTTGCGGAACTCGTCGGCCGGGATCGCGCCCGGGCGCGGCTTCGGCGCGTACACGACTTGGGTCGCCGGTGCGCCGGACTCGATCGCGTAACCCGCGGCCTGCCAACCGAGCAGGCCCCCGGTGATGACCTGGACGTTGCTTTGCCCCGATTTCACCAGCAAGCGCACGGCAGCGACCGCATCGGCACCGCCGCGACCGTCGTAGACGATGATCGGTGCCTTCAGCTTCGAATCCGGAAAGCGCTTGAGCTGCGACTTCAGCGCCTTCGCCGGAATCCCGACCGCACCCTTGATGTGGCCGGTCGCCGCCTCTTCGGGCGCGCGCACGTCGAGGATCACGGCGGGGATGTCCTTGTCGAGGTACGCGGCCTTGACGAACTCGGGCGTGGTCGCGAGGTAGTCCTTTGTTTCCCATTCGGGAACGCCCTGGTGATAGACCTTGCTGTTCGTATAGCCGAGCGCGATCGCCTTGCGTTGCGACAGCGGGCTCATCTGGCAGGTCACGCCCTGGCAGAAGAACACGAGCAGCGTGTTCTTGTCCGCGGGCAGGCGGTTGACGAACTTGTCCCACGCCGGATACGGGACGTTGACCGCGCCGGGGATCGTGCCTTGCTGGAAGCGGGGCAGCGGACGCGAGTCGATCAGCATGAAGTTCCCGGCACCCTGATCGACGAGCTTGCGCACGAAGGCGTAGTCGACGAGGCTTTCCTTGGCGACCTTGACCGGCCCCTTGAAGCGGATCTCGGTCGCCCATTTCTGCCCGTCGCGCTCGACGAACGCGATGCGCGCCTCGTGTCCCTTGCGCACGTCGCGCAGATGCTCGACCTTCTTCGCGTCGCCGGCGTCGACGACCTTCAGCGTCTTTTCGTCGAAGCGCACGATTTCCTTGGCCGCGTCGATGCCGAGCTGGATCGACTGCGACTTGAAGGCGACGTTCTCGAAATAGCCGCTGACCACGCCCGGCTCGGGCTTGTGGCAGTTGTTGCACACCGCCGGTTGCGTCGGTTTCGGCGCGGGCGCCTGCGCGAACGCCGCGGACGCGCCGATGAGCGCGCAACCGAACACGGCCAGTCGAATCGATGTCATGCGATCTCTCCTGAATGCGAACGAGGCAAGGTCGGCGCTGCGGCCGACGCGCCGCGTCCGGGCTCGTTGGCCGTTACTGCTTGGGTTTGGCCATCGGGTAACCCGCCTTGGCCCATTCCTCGATCCTGATGTCGCCGGCGACGACGTTCGTGAAACCCAGTTCCTGCAGCGTCTTCGCGGCGAGCGCGCAGCGTCCGCCGGTGCGGCAGTACAGCGTCATGCGCTTGTTCATTTCGGTCTTGTCCGGATAGCCGACGTGCGACCAGATGCGAAACTCGAGCAGGCCGCGCGAGACGTTGACCGCGCCGGAATGTGCCCTTCGGCGTATTCGTCCGGATCGCGCACGTCGACGATCAGGCCGAGCTCCTTCTTGTCGAACCCCGCCTTGAACTGCGCCATGTCGATCGTCTTCACCTGCTTCTTCGCGGCCGCGACCATCTGTGTCACGACCGGCGGGTAGTTCTGCGCGAGCGCCAGTCCGGGCGCGAGGAAGCACCCGGCCAGCAGCGAAATGGCAATGAAACGTTTGTTCGGCGTCATGACTCACTCTCCGTAGCGTTGCATCGAAAGGACAATGCGGGCCGCCTCAGCGCGTGGCGGCCTGGACGATTTCGCTGATCTGACCGGCATTGACCATCAGCCAGCGCAGCGTGTAGCCGCCGGCCAGCACGAGCACGGCCGGCACGATCGTGTGCGGGATGCGGTGGGTCAGCTCCAGCGCCTGCAGCGCGAGCGGCACGAGGATGCCGAGCACGACCAGCACGCCCCAGAACGCGACCGCGAACTTGCCGCTCATCAGCAGATCGAGCGCGGCGGCGTGCGAAGCGGTCGCCGTGGCCAGCCCGATCAGCAGCAGTCCGAGCATCAGCAGCTCGACCGCGAGAAAGCCGATGTCGGCACGGATCAGCGCGTTGGCGGTTCCCTTTTCCGGCGGCTCCCGGCCGAGCGGCTGGATCAGCGCACCGATCGCGCCGGCGATCGGCCCCTCCGGCACGGGCCTTTGTGGCCGCAGCAGCACCGTCAGCAGGTGCAGCAGCGCGGCGCCGGCCGACAGCCCAGACACGAGGAACAGCGGACCGAGGATCGAGACGTTCCACAGCGGCCGCGCGACCATCGTCGACAGCAGAATGCCGGTATAGATACCGAGCGCCACGCCCAGCACGATGTTCGCCCACGCAAGCCACCGCAATGCCCGCGCCGACGCCGGCAGCGCGTCGGACCAGCGCGCGAGCTGCGGGATGCGCTGCGCGAGCCACGGCCACGCTTCGGGCAGCCGGATCAGCGCCGACACGAGCAGCAACGGGTAGACGATGATCAGGACCCACGAACCCCACGACATCGGCGAGGCCGGTTCGAACGTCAGGTAGACGGCCCACACGTACAGCTTGTGCGCGAGGTCGAGGAACAGCGCCAGCATGCCGAGGTTCAGCAGCATGAACGCCGTGATCGGCGCGTGCAGCGAGAAGTAGCCCTTCGGGTCCTCGCCGCGCGCCAGCCGCAGCAGCGCCACGCCGCCCAGGATCATCAGTCCGGCGACGATGCCGCCGACGAACAGGTACAGCGGGATTTCCCAGCTCCATACCGACAGATGCGGGTCCACCAGCGGGTTGTGCCGGGTGGTCGTGATCTCGAGCATCGCCACTCCTCGCGACTACGTCAGATAGAACACGCGCGGCTTGGTACCGGCCTCGGGCAGCAGCGTGTGCCACTGGCGCGTGCGCAGCAGCCGGCTCACCTCGGCGGCCGGATCGTCGAGGTCGCCGAAGTACATGCAGCGCGTCGGGCACACCGACACGCACGCCGGGTCCTTGCCTTCCTTGACGCGGTGGTCGCAGAAGGTGCACTTGTCGGCGTAACCCTTCGGATGCACGTAGCGCGCGCCGTACGGACAGGCCGCCACGCACGCCTTGCAGCCGATGCAGCGGCCGGCGTTGACCTTGACGATGCGGCCGAGGTCGGAGACGTGGCTCGCGCCGGTCGGGCAGCAGGTCACGCACGGCGGGTTGTCGCAGTGGTTGCAGCGCTCCGAGCGGATCTCCATCGTCAGATTCGGAAACTCGCCGCGCACCTCGGTCGTGATCCAGTCGCGCGCGTAGCCGACCGGAACGTCGTTTTCGGTCTGGCACGCGACGACGCGGTCCATGCAGCCGACGCACTTGCGCGTGTCGATCACCATTCCAAAGCGCGCCATTCAAGCCTCTTTGACGAACGTCACGAAGTTGCCGTGGATGCTGGTGCCGCCCATCAGCGGATCGGTCGCGTAGCGCGTCGTCAGTTGCGCCACGCTGGCGCCTCTCAGATACGCGCTCTTCAGCATCGGGTTGGTGTGGCCGAAGCCGTAGACCATGTACACGGTGTCGGGCCGGATGCGCTGCGTCGCCTTCACGCGCACGCGGTTGCTGACGACGCCGTCCTGGTTCTTGAGCTTCACGTACTGACCGTTCGACAGACCCACCTTCGCGGCCGTCGCGGCGTTGACCCAGACCTCGTTTTCGCGCATCGCGTCGCCGAGCAGCACGTTGCTCTGCGTGCGGCTGAACGTGTGCACCGGCGCGCGCCCGGTGATCAGCCGGAAGTAGCCCTCGGGAGCGGTCGGATGCCTCGTGTACTTCGGCACCGGGTCGAAGCCGTGCTCCTTGAGCTGGTCGGAGTAGAACTCGACTTTGCCCGACGGCGTGTCGAACGAAAGCTCGAGCCCCTCTTCGACGGTGGTCGGCTGCTTCGGACCCAGGATGATCCCCTCGCGTTTGAGCCGGCCCCAGTCGTAGCCGGACTTCTCGACGCGCGCGCGCAGGTACTGCTCGATGTCGTCGAACGGCATCGACTGCGGAATGCCGAGCTTGCCGGCGAGCTGCTTGGCGATCCACCAGCCCGGCTTCTGGTCGTGCGGCGCCGGCATCACCGGCTGGCGCAGCGCGATCCAGCCGCGCCGGCCCCAGCCGGCGAGCAGCTCGTCGTAGCGCTCGAGGAAAGTGACTTCGGGCAGCACGACGTCGGCGTAGCCGGCGATCTCGCTCGGGATCGAGTCGATCACGACCAGCAGATCGAGCGCGTCAATCGCCTTGAGCGTTTCGGCCTGGTTCGGCAACGCCTGCAGGATGTTCGACGAATAGACGAACCAACCCTTGATCGGGTAGGGCTTGCCCGCCAGCGTCGATTCGCGGATGCCGGTGGTCACCGCTTCGTCGGCGAACGGATAGCGTTCGCGGTTGGGGTTGTCCGCCAGCGGTCTGGTCGACTCCGGATAAGGCGGCAGCGGATAACCCGCGACCTTGATGCCGGCCTGCGAAAACAGCCCGCCTCGGCGGCCCCAGCTTCCGAGCAGCGCGTTGAGCAGCGCGATCGCGCGGCTGCGCTGCGTGTCGTCGCCGTACCAGTTGACGCGCCGGCCCGGGTGCACGATCACCGCGGGACTGGCCTTGGCCATCTCCAGCGCGGTGGCGCGGATCGTCTCGGCCGGGATGTCGGTCTCGGCTTCGGCCCACTGCGGCGTGTACGGGCGAATCTCCTGCACGAACTTTTCGAAGCCCTTGCCGTACTTGTCGACGAAGGCCCTGTCGTAGCGGCCTTCGCCGACCAGCACGTTGCACCAGGCGAGGACGAGCGCCACGTCGGTGCCGGGTCTGATCGGCAGCTAGTACTTCGCCTTGCTCGCCGCCACCGAAAAGCGCGGGTCGACGACGATGATCGGGATGCGCCGCTCGACCGCCCGCGCGAACTCCTGCACCTGCGAGTTGTGCATGTTCTCGCCGATGTGCGAGCCGATCAGCACCAGGCAGTCGGTGTTCTCGATGTCGGTCGGCTCAGGCGAGCCGAGCCCGGTGCCGAAGGTCAGCGCGAAGCCGACGTCGCGCGGGCCGCGGCATTGCGCGAACGACGGTCCGGCGAAATTGATCGCGCCCCAGCTCTTCAGCACGTGCTGGATGAAGCACACGCCGATGCCGTGATTGAACATCGCGACCGACTCGGGCCCGTACTGCGCCTTGATCCTGTTCATCCGCTCGGCGATGTACGAGAGCGCCTCGTCCCAGCTCGCCGTCTGCCACTGTTCCTTGCCGCGTTCGCCCTTGCGGATCAACGGCCTCTGCAAGCGGTCGGGGTCGTAATAGCTGCCGACCGCGCCGGTACCGCGCGGGCACAGCCGCCCGCGGCTCTGCGGATCGAGCGGATTGCCTTCGAACTTCCAGAGCCGGACGTCGCGCACGTACGCGATACCGCCGCAGCGCCAGAAGCACATCTCGCAGAACGTCGGTGTGGCCGTCACGCCCTTGGCCGCCGGCGCGTCGGCGGCGATGACCCGCGCGATCGGCGGCAACTGTGTCGCAGCCGCGGCCGTACCGAAGGTGGTCGCCGAGATTTTCAGGAATCGCGCCGTGTCAGGGCCGTGCTCATGTCAACCGCTCCGCCGTCTGTCCGCGGGCGCGGCCGCGCGGTTCGTTCACCGCCGCGCGGCCATGCGCCCCTTGCGCAACGGAACTCTGATACGCGCGCGACCCGCGCGGTTGACCCAACGCAAATCTGCCTCCGCGTCGGACGCCGGTCGATCGGACATTCAAGATGGATCAAAGACGGCGCCGATCGGCTCTGTGCGCTTCGTCACACAAGGCGTTGCGCACGCGGGTCCGCCAGACGCTTGCAGCGGTCGCTCGAAGTTGCGCACGGCTGCGGGCGTCGCGTCGGCATGCACCTTTGATTCCGCGCAGCAGGCGAACGAGTCCTTGGCCCGATGATCGCGGCAACATCGCCATGGAGCTTCCCGTGCCCGCCTTCATCGGCGCCTGCGGGCGCGCCCGCGCTTCGCCATCGAAGCAGCCGCGCTGATGGCGCTCGTCGAACTCGCCTCGCGCCGGCTCGCCGACCCGCGGCAACGGCGCATCGCCGCGCTCGGCGCGGCCGCGGCCGCGCTCGCGCTGGTCGCCGCGGCGGTCGCGCTGACCGACTGGCTGCGACTGAATCCGTGTCCGCTGTGCATCTTCCAGCGCGTGCTCGATCTGGCGCTGGCGGCCCTGCTGTTCGCCGCCGCCGCGCTCGCCGCGTCGCGCGCGGCGCGCTGGGTGCTGGCCGCCGCGCTGCTGGTGGCCAGCGGCGGCATTGCGGTGGCGGCGTATCAGAGCTGGATCCAGATCTCGCCGCCGCAGCTTTCCTGCGGGCCGGCCGCGCAAGGCCCGATCGAACGGCTCGTCGCCTGGCTCGGCGAACAGGTGCCGCTGCTGTTCCTCGCCACCGGTTCGTGCGAAAGCACCGAACTGTCGATCCTCGGGCTGTCGCTCGCCAACTGGTCGCTCGTCGCATATCTTGCGTTCGCCGCGTGGATCGCGCTGCTGCTGCACGCGCAACGGCGCGCGGCGTGACGCGCCCGCGGGGGTGGCGAGGCTGACCATAGCGACGGATCGGCGCCGCGCTCGGACTCGCGAGCGCGCGAGCCGCGCTTCCTGCTCGCGGCGGGCGGCATCGTGCTGCTCGCGTTCGCGGTGAAACCGGTCGAGGCGGTCTGCTCGGCCGGCATCCCCGCCGTCTACACGCAACTGCTCGCGATGAACGCGTTGTCGCCGGCCGCGTACTGCGCGTACCTCGCCTTTTGCATCGCCGTGTTCATGCTCGACGACCTGATCGTTTTCGTTGCGGCGATGAAGACGCTGCGGTCGTCGGGCTCGGAACGAAGAACACGCGCGCCTCGCACCTGGTCGGCGGCGCGCTGCTGCCCGCGTTGGGCACGGTGCTGCTGCTGCGGCCGGCGTCGTTGATGTTCGGGTGAGGGGGTAGTAGGTGTCGCGCGGTTGAAATCGCCCATGCCCCCTTTCAAAGGGGGGTTCCCGCACCTTCGCGACATTCAGCGCAGTCCGGTCGCACCAGCCCCCTTTGAAAAGGGGGCCGCGCGCGCAGCGCGCGGGGGGATTTCTCGGCGCAACGACGCGCGCCGGCTTACTGGTCCGCCGGCTTGCGCAACGCGGCCGGCGGCACCTTGAAATCGGGATAGCGCTCGCGCAAGCGCTTCAGTTCGCGGTCGGCCTCGTCGTCGCGGCCGGCTTCGCGCAGCTTGACGATGCGTTCGATCCATTGCGCCGGCGCAAGCTCGGACGCGGGCACCGCCGGTGCGCGCGCGGCGCGCGGACCGGCGGACTCGCCGTCGGTTGCGCCGCGTTCGGCGCGCGCTTCGCTCGACGCCACGGCGTCGGCCGCGGCGCGCGGCGACGCCGGCGCAGCGGCCGTCGCCGGTGCCTCGAACTTCTCGTCCGGCGCTTCGAGCCGTTTCGCCGCAACCGCTGCGCGCGGTGCCGCTTGCGTCGATCGAGCTTGCGGCATTTGCGCGCTGCTCGGCGCAGGCTGCGCAGGTGCGGGCGGCGGAGCGGCGGGCGCGGCGGCCGGGGGCTCGGGTGCGTAGATGTCGGCCGACGGCTGCGCGCCCGTTTCGGGCGGCGCCGCGGCGATCTTCGCCGCCTCCTGTTCGGTGCGCGTGGCGACGAGCACGGCGATCGTGCTGATCAGCACGGTCGCCGCGGCGGCGAGCGGAAAGCGCCAGTGCCGCATGCGGTCGACCGCGCGCGGCTCGGCTTCGACCGCGCGCGCGGCGGCGGCGAGGATCGTCGCGCGCGTCTGCTCGCGCGGGCGCTCGTCCAGCGCCTCGTTCGCGGCGCGGTAGCCGCGCACCACGTCGCGCTCGTTCATCGCCAATCCTCCATCGCCGCACGCAACTTGGCCATCGCATAGCGCAGCCGGCTCTTGACCGTCTCGGCGCCGACCTGCGTGAGGCTCGCGATCTCCTCGAGCGCGAGCCCGCCTTCGGCGTGCAGCAGGAACGCCTCGCGCTGCGCCGGCGGCAGCGCCTCGACCGCATCGACGAAGGCGCGCGCCTGCGCGCGCGACAGCGCCCGCACTTCCGGTTGAAACGCGGCATCGGCCGCGATGTGGTCGACCAGGCTCGAATCGGGGTCGTTGGCAACCGGGTCGTCGAGGCTCGCGGCCGGGTCGGTGCGGCGCCAGTGGTCGATCAGCTTGCTGCGCGCGATGCCGTACAGCCAGGTCGCAAAGCGCGCGCGCGGCGCATACCCGGCGGCGTTGCGCACGACCGCCATCCAGGTGTCCTGCAGCAGGTCGTCGGCGATCTCGGGACTGCGGACCGAACGCAGCAGGAAGCGGTAAACCGCACGCTCGTGGCGGTCGTAGAGCTGCGCGAACGCGCCGGCGTCGCCGGCCGCGTAGGCGAGCATCAGTTCTTCGTCGGGCAGTCCCTCGAGCGGCGCATCGCGCATGCGCCGATTATGGGCCTCCGAGCCGGTGCGCGAGGCACGACATCGACCGTGCCCCGCCGGAGCGCGCCGCGCGCCCGACTTGCTGCCGGTGCATCCGGCTCGCCGAGCGGGCGGAGCACCGCGGTTTGCGGGCTTGCTTGCGGCTTCTCAGTGCACCGTCGCGGCGAGTTCGCCTTTCGCGTACTTCGCCGCCATTTTCTCCAGCGGCAGCGGGCGGATCTGCGACGCGCGGCCGGCGCAGCCGAACGCCTCGAAGCGCGCCTTGCATATGTCGCGCGCGGCGGCGGTGGCGGCCTTGAAGAAGGCGCGCGGATCGAACTCCTCCGGCTTCTTCGCCATCAGCTCGCGCATCGCGCCGGTCATCGCAAGCCGGATGTCCGTGTCGATGTTGACCTTGCGCACGCCGTGGCGGATGCCCTCGACGATGCTCTCGACCGGCACGCCGTAGGTTTCCTTGATGTCGCCGCCGTACTTGCGGATGATCGCGAGCCATTCCTGCGGCACGCTCGACGAGCCGTGCATGACGAGGTGCGTGTTGGGGAGGCGCGCGTGGATCGCGCGCACGCGGTCGATCGCGAGGATGTCGCCGGTCGGCTTGCGCGTGAACTTGTACGCGCCGTGGCTGGTGCCGATCGCGATCGCCAGCGCGTCGACCCCGGTGGCGCGCACGAACCTTGCCGCCTCGTCCGGATCGGTCAGAAGCTGCGAGTGATCGAGCTTGCCTTCGGCGCCGACGCCGTCTTCCTTGCCCGCGGTGCCGGTCTCGAGCGACCCCAAGCAGCCCAGCTCGCCTTCGACCGATACGCCGACCGCGTGCGCCATCTCGACCACGCGGGCGGTCACCGCGACGTTGTAGTCGTAGCTGGCCGGCGTCTTCATGTCCTCCAGCAGCGACCCGTCCATCATCACGCTCGTGAAGCCGCTGCGGATCGACTGCTGGCAGACGGCGGGCGACGCGCCGTGATCCTGGTGCAGGCAGACGGGGATGTGCGGGTACATCTCCACGGCCGCCTCGACCATCTTGCGCAGGAAGGGTTCGCCGGCGTACTTGCGCGCGCCGGCCGAGGCCTGCAGGATCACCGGGCTGTCGGTCGCGTCGGCCGCCTGCATGATCGCGTGGATCTGCTCCATGTTGTTGATGTTGAACGCGGGCAGTCCGTAGCCGTGCTCGGCGGCGTGGTCCAGCAGTTGCCGCAGCGAAATCAGCGCCATGGGTTCAGTCCTCCAGGAAGGTTGCGAAACCTAGGCCGCGGCGCGTTCGCCTTCGAGCGAACGCGCGACCTCGGCCATCGAATCGATGATGCGGTCCGCGCCCGCCGTCGCGATCGGCCGGCCGCGGTTGTAGCCGTAGGGCACGACCCAGACGCCGATGCCGGCCGCGCGCGCGGTCGCGACGTCGATCTCCGAGTCGCCGACCAGCAGCGTGCGTTCGGGCGCGACCCGGAACCGGTGCATGCAATGAGTGACCGGCAGCGGGTCGGGCTTCTTCGCGGCGAGCGTGTCGCCGCAGATCACCAGGTCCAGGTAGTCGCGCAGCCGATGCGCGTCGAGCACCGCGTACGCGTAGCGCTCGTCCTTGTTGGTGACCACCGCGGTTCGCACGCCCGCGCGGCGCAGCGTATCGAGCGTCTGTTCGACCTCGGGATACACGCGACTGCGCTTGCCGCAGTGCGCGAGGTAGTGCCGACCGAACGCCGGCATCAGCGCGTCGAGCGCCGGCGCCCGGTCGGGCGCGACCGGCGCCGCGCGCACGCTCGCGGCGAGCGCGGCGCGCATCAGCTCGCGCGTGCCGTGGCCGATCCAGTCGCGCACGGTCGTTTCGTCCACACGCGGCAGACGCTGCTCGGCGAGCAGCGCGTTGACCGCGTCGGCGATCTCGGGCGCCGTGTCGATCAGCGTGCCGTCCAGATCGAACAGAACCAGGTCGAACATCGTCGCCCTCACCGTGCCGCGACCGCTTCCGTGCGCGCCACGCGCCGCACGGCTTCGACGACCGCCGTCGCGGTGATGCCGAAGTGCTCGTACAGCGCCGCGGCGGGCGCCGATTCGCCGAAGCGCGCCACGCCGATCGTCTCGCCTTCGAGGCCGACGTACTTGCGCCAGAAGTCGGGGTGCCCCGCCTCGATCGCCACGCGCGGCACACCGCGCGGCAGCACCGAGTCGCGCCACGCCGCCGGCTGGCGGTCGAACACGCCGGTCGACGGCATCGACACGACGCGCACGGCGATGCCTTCGGCGGCGGCGAGCTTCTGCGCGTCGAGCGCCACGCCCACCTCCGAGCCGGTCGCGATCACGACCGCGTCGGGCGCGCGCTCTGCGTCGCGCAGCACGTAGCCGCCGCGCGCGATCGTCGCCGCGTCGGCGCCGGCGACCTGCGGCAGGTTCTGCCGCGACAGCAGCAGCGCGGTCGGCCCGTCCGTGCGCTCGAGCGCTGCCGCCCACGCGACCGCAGTTTCCATGCCGTCGCACGGCCGCCAGACATCGAGGTTGGGGATCGCGCGCAGCGCGGTCGCGTGTTCGACGGGCTGGTGCGTGGGGCCGTCTTCGCCGAGCCCGATCGAATCGTGCGTCAGCACGTACACGACCCGCTGCTTCATCAGCGCGCTCATGCGGATGCCCGAGCGCGCGTAATCGGAGAACACCGCGAAGGTGCCGCCGTAGGGCACGAAGCCGCCGTGCAGCGCCACGCCGTTCATGATCGCCGCCATGCCGAACTCGCGCACGCCGTAGTGCACGTAGTTGCCGTCGGCGTGCGCGTCGACGCCGCGCGAGGCTTTGACCGCGGTGAGGTTCGACCAGGTCAGATCCGCCGAGCCGCCGAGCAGCTCGGGCACGCGGGCCGCCAGCAGCTCCAGCATCTGTTGCGAGGACTTGCGCGTGGCGGTGGGTGTCGTGACCGCACGCGCCGCGTCCACGAGCTGCTGCGCGAGCGCGGGCCAGTCGGCGGGCAGCTCGCCGCGCAAGCGGCGCTCGAACTCGGCGGCGTCGGCCGGGTACTTGGCGCGGTACTGCTCGAACAGCGACCGCCAACGCGCCTCGGCCGCCGCGCCGGCCGCGCGCGCGTCCCACCGCGCGCGCAACGCTTGCGGTACCTCGAACGCGGGGTGCGGCCAGCCGAGCGCTTCGCGCGTGGCTTTCGCCTCGGCCGCCCCGAGCGGCGCGCCGTGCACTTCGTGCTTGCCGGCGAGCGAAGGCGCGCCCCAGCCGATCGTCGTGCGGCAGATGACGAGCGTCGGCCGGTCGGCGCTTGCGAGCGCCTCGCGCGTGGCGCGCTCGATGGCCGACGGGTCGTGGCCGTCGATGGGTCCGACGACGTTCCAGCCGTACGCCTCGAAACGCTTGCGCGTGTCGTCGCGCAGCCAGCCGGTGACGTGGCCGTCGATCGAGATGCCGTTGTCGTCGTAGAAGCAGACGAGCTTGCCGAGCCCGAACACGCCCGCGAGCGAGCAGGCCTCGTGGCTCACACCCTCCATCAGGCAGCCGTCGCCCAGGAAGACGAACGTGCGGTGATCGATGATCGGGAAACCCGGCCGGTTGAAGCGCGCGGCGAGCAGCTTTTCGGCGAGCGCCATGCCGACCGCGTTGGCCAGCCCCTGGCCGAGCGGGCCGGTGGTGGTCTCTACGCCGGGCGTCAGCCCCACCTCCGGATGGCCCGGTGTTTTCGAATGCAACTGGCGGAAGCGCTTCAGTTCGTCCAGCGGCAGGTCGTAGCCGGTCAGATGCAGCAGCGCGTACAGCAGCATCGAGCCGTGGCCGTTGGACAGCACGAAGCGATCGCGATCGGGCCAGCGCGGATTGGCCGGGTTGTGCTTCAGATGGTCGCGCCACAGCACCTCGGCGATGTCGGCCATGCCCATCGGCATGCCCGGATGGCCGCTCTTGGCGGCCTCGACCGCGTCGATCGCCAGAAAGCGCAGCGCGTTGGCCAGCGCGCGGCGCTCGTCCACCTGGCCCGCGGGAAACTGCGGTGCGTTCATCGCAACGTTCCTCAAATCAAAGGATCTGTCAGACCACCGAGACACCGAGAACGGCCTTCCGGGTTCTTCTCCGTGCTCTCCGTGTCTCGGTGGTGAATTGGATCGCCTGCGGTCACGCGCGCTTCTTCAGATCCATCAGCCGCAGGATCATCGGCGTGAAGATCAGTTGCATCGCCAGGCCCATCTTTCCGCCCGGAACGACGATGTTGTTCGGGCGGCTCATCCACGAGTCGTGCAGCATCGACAGAAGGTAAGGAAAGTCGATGCCCTTCGGGTTGGCGAAGCGGATCACGACCATGCTCTCGTCGGCGCTCGGAATGTCCTTGGCGATGAACGGATTGCTGGTGTCCACGGTCGGCACGCGCTGGAAGTTCACGTGCGTACGCGAAAACTGCGGGCAGATGTGGTTCACGTAGTCGGGCATGCGCCGCAGGATCGTGTCGACCACCGCCTCCTGCGAGTAGCCGCGCAGGCTCTGGTCGCGGTGCAGCTTCTGGATCCACTCGAGATTGATGATCGGCACCACGCCGACCAGCAGATCCACGTGCCTGGCGACGTTGATCTTGTCGTCGGCGTACGCGCCGTGCAGACCCTCGTAGAACAGCAGGTCGGTGCCGGGCTCGATGTCCTGCCACGGCGTGAACGTGCCCGGCTCCTGATTGAACGGCGCCGCTTCCTCGGCGTCGTGCAGATACTTGCGCACGCGGCCGCGTCCCGACTCGCCGTAGGTGCGGAACAGTTGCTCCAGCTCGTCCAGCAGGTTCGCTTCCGGGCCGAAGTGGCTGAAGTGCCGGTTGCCGGCCGCCTCGGCCGCGCGCATCGCCTCGCGCATGCTCTTGCGGTCGTAGCGATGGAACGAATCGCCTTCGACGATCTGCGCCTTGATCCCTTCGCGCCGGAAGATGTGCGCAAAGCTCTTCATCACGGTCGTCGTGCCGGCGCCGCTGGAGCCGGTCACGGCGATGATCGGATGCTTGGTGGACATGCTTGTCTCGAGATTTCGGTCGGGTGTCGCTCGCGAAACTTGCGCGCCGGATCGATCCTCAAACGCGCGCCTCCGGCCGGTACAGCGAGCGCTCGTTGAACAGCGGCGAGACGTAGGGCTTGTCCTCGCCGCGGTCGTATTCGTGGTGGTAGCGCTCGATGCGTTCGACCTCGGCCTTCGATCCGAAGATCACCGGCACACGCTGGTGCAGCTCGGTCGGTGCGACCTCGAGAATGCGGCCGCGCCCGGTCGAGGCGGCGCCGCCGGCCTGCTCGATCAGCAGGCTTGCGGGGTTGGCCTCGTACAGCAGCCGCAGCCGGCCCGGCTTGCTCGGGTCCTTGGTGTCGCGCGGGTACATGAAGACACCGCCGCGCATTAGGATGCGATGCACGTCGGCGACCATCGACGCGATCCAGCGCATGTTGAAGTCGCGCCCGCGCACTCCCGTCCTGCCGGCCTTGCATTCGGCCACGTAGCGCGCGACGGGCGGCTCCCAGAAGCGTTCGTTCGACACGTTGATCGCGAACTCCGAGGTCTCCTCGGGAATCCGCAGATCGGGGTGCGTCAGGATGAAGTTGCCGATTTCGCGGTCGAGCGTGAAGCCGTGCGTGCCCTGCCCGACGGTCAGCACCAGCATCGTCGCCGGTCCGTAGATCGCGTAGCCGGCGGCGACCTGTTTCGTCCCCGGCTGCAGGAAGTCCGCGGTCGTCGGTGCCGCCTTGCCCTCGTGACGGAGCACGGAGAAGATGGTGCCGACCGAGACGTTGACATCGATGTTGCTCGAGCCGTCGAGCGGGTCGAACACGAGCAGGTACTGGCCGCGCCGGTACTGGGCCGGGATCGGGTACGGGGCGTCCATCTCCTCGGAGACCAAGCCCGCCAGCAGGCCGCCCCACTCGCAGTAGCTGACGATCGCTTCGTTGGTCAGCACGTCCAGCGGCTTCTGCACGTCGCCCGCGCTGTTGCGTTGCTCGGCGGCCGCAAGCGGCGAGGCGAATCCGGGGCCGAGCGCGCCGCGACCGACCATCGCCGAGATGGCCTTGGTTGCGGCGGCGACGTCGACCAGCAGCGCGGCCAGCTCGCCCTGGCCAGGCGTGTCCCGGAGTTGCTCGATCAGAAATTTCGACAGCGTCGTTCTTCCGAGATGCATCGTCGTCTCACGTGGCTTTGGAATCCGTGGCGCCGGCGCCGAACACGCGCGAGGCGCGGATGTCGGCGGCGTCGATCAGCGTCAGCTCGTCGGGCGAGGTCACGGCACCCGTACCGAGCGCGGCGTCGAAGATGCGGTTGGCCTGGCGCAGCCGCGCGCGGTCCAGTGCATTGCGGATCGAGCGCGCGTTGGCGAAGTGCGGCTGGCGGATGCGGTGATCGATGTACTCGCGCAGCGCGGCGAGCGCCGCGTCGTCGAAGCGGTAGTTCATCTGCGCGGCCATCTTCTGCGCGATCGCCAGCAGCTCGTCGGGCGTGTAGTCGGGAAAGTCGATGTGATGCGCGATGCGCGAGCTCATACCGGGGTTGGAGCGGAAGAACGTATCCATCCGGTCCTTGTAGCCGGCCAGGATCACGACCAGGTCGTCGCGGTTGTTTTCCATCACCTGCAGCAGGATCTCGATGGCCTCCTGCCCGTAGTCGCGCTCGTTCTCGGGGCGGTACAGGTAGTACGCCTCGTCGATGAACAGCACGCCGCCCATCGCGCGCTTGAGCACCTCCTTCGTCTTCGGCGCGGTGTGGCCGATGTACTGGCCGACCAGGTCGTCGCGCGTGACGCTGACCACGTGCCCTTTGCGCACGTAGCCGAGCCGGTGCAGGATCTCGGCCATCCGCAGCGCCACCGTCGTCTTGCCGGTGCCGGGATTGCCGGTGAAGCTCATGTGCAGCGAAGGCGTGGCGCCCTCCAGGCCGAGCTGCTTGCGCGCGCGCGAGACGACCAGGAACGCGGCGATTTCGCGGATGCGCCGTTTCACGGGCGCGAGCCCCACCAGCTCGCGGTCGAGCTGATCGAGCACGTCCTGCACCTGCGCCTCGCGCAGCAGCGCGCGCAGGTCGACGGTGGGTGCGTCAGTGGCGTTCATCGGTGTCGGTGACTTTTTTCAGCGCTCGCCGCCGCGCAAGCGCTGGAAAAAGGCCCGCGAGCCCGGAGGAAGGAGGAGAAGACTGGGTCGCGGGCATGAGGAGACTCGGCATCGATCGTGCGCGCTCAGTAGCGGCGGTCCGCCGGCTTGTCGGTCGCGTACGGGCGGGTCGTGTAGCGGATCGTGCGACTGGCGGACTCCTGCCGCACCAGGCCGAAACCGGGCTCGTCGGAGGGGCGGTTGACGATGAAATCGAGCGCCACGCTCTCCACGCCGCGGGTGGAGTCGAACGCCACGGCGCGGATGTAATGGTTCGGATGCGCCTTGCGGCAGGCGTTGATCTCGTACAGCACCGCCGCGCCGTCCTTGATCTCGAACATCGGCAGGCACCACATCTCCCAGTACGTATTGCGCGGGTGCGGGTCGTCCGTGAATTCGACCGACCAAGCCCAGCCTTTGCCGATGCCGTAGTCGATCTGTTTGCGGATCTCCTCGTCGGTCAGATCCGGAAGGAAGGAAAAAGCGCCTTGCGTGATTCGCATATCGTCCTCGAAGTGTTCGATGTCGTTCCCGCGGGAAGGGAAAGCCAGTTCTCGTGTCGTGCCGGTCGGTACCCGCTTGCGCGGCAAGGACCGCCTCCTCAGGCTGCCGTCGGTGTCACGGCGAAGTCCGGCGTGTCGGTCGACGTGTAGTTGAACGTCACGTCCTTCCAGGTCTCCAGCGCCTGCGCCAGCGGCTTGCACCACTTGGCGGCGGCCTCGAGGATCTGCGGGCCCTCGGCGACGATGTCGCGGCCTTCGTTACGCGCCTTGACCATCGCCTCGAGCGCGACGCGGTTGGCGGTCGCGCCGGCGTGGATGCCGGCCGGGTGCCCGATCGTGCCGCCGCCGAACTGAAGCACGACGTCGTCCCCGAAGAGGTCGAGCAACTGGTGCATCTGCCCGGCGTGAATGCCGCCGGACGCCACCGGCATCACCTTGCGCAGATCCCACCACGGCTGCTCGAAGAAGATGCCGCGCGCGAGATCGACCGCGTTGTGCGACTCGCGGCAGACGTTGTAGAAACCCTGAACGGTCAGCGGATCGCCTTCCAGCTTGCCGACCGCGGTGCCGGCGTGGATGTGATCGACGCCCGCCAGGCGCGCCCACTTGGCGATCACGCGGAAACTGATGCCGTGGGTCTTCTGCCGCGTGTAGGTGGCGTGCCCGGCGCGGTGCAGGTGCAGGATCATGTCGTTCTTCCGCGCCCAATGGGCCATGCTCTGGATCGCGGTCCAGCCGATCACCAGGTCGATCATGATGATCACGCTGCCCAGTTCCTTGGCGAACTCGGCGCGTTCGTACATGTCCTCCATCGTCGCCGCGGTCACGTTCAGGTAGCTGCCCTTGACCTCGCCGGTGGCGGCGGAGGCGCGGTTGACCGCTTCCATCACGTACAGATAGCGGTCGCGCCAGTGCATGAACGGCTGGCTGTTGATGTTTTCGTCGTCCTTGGTGAAGTCCAGCCCGCCTTTCAGCGCCTCGTAGACCACGCGCCCGTAGTTGCGGCCCGACAGTCCGAGCTTCGGCTTGACGGTGGCACCGAGAATCGGCCGACCGAACTTGTTCAGCCGTTCGCGCTCCACGACGATGCCGGTGGCCGGACCGGGAAACGTGCGCATCAGCACTGCCGGGATGCGAATGTCCTCGAGCCGCAACGCCTTCAGCGGCTTGAAGCCGAACACGTTGCCGATGATCGACGCCGTCATGTTGGCGATCGATCCCGACTCGAACAGGATGTGGTCGTAGGCGATGTAGGCGAAGTACTGGCCGGGCGCGTTGGGCACCGGATCGACCCGGTACGCCTTGGCGCGATAGCTATCGGCCGCGGTCAGCAGATCGGTCCAGACCACGGTCCACGTGGCGGTGGACGACTCGCCGGCCACGGCGGCGGCGGCTTCCTCGGGATCGACGCCGTCCTGCGGCGTGATGCGAAACACGCACAGCACGTCGGTGTCGCGCGGCTCGTATTCCGGCCGCCAATAACCCATCTGCTTGTATTTCAGGACCCCGCTCTTGTAGCGCTGCTTGAGGTCGGTGATGTGCCCTTCGGCCGGCTTGTTCATCGTTTGCCTCCTTTCATTGCGATGTCCGCCGGCACTGTAGGCGGCCCGATCGATAAGGTAAAGTCAGACTTTCTTGGTCGATGCTTCAGCGTTTCTTATGAAGAACGTCACCCTACGTCAGCTCCGCGTCTTCGCCTCGGCTGCCAAGCACCTGAGCTTTGGAAAGGCCGCCGAGGAACTGCACCTGACGCCGCCCGCGGTGTCGATGCAGATTCGCGAACTGGAAGCGCAGGTCGGCTTGCCGCTGTTCGACCGGGGCGGCCGGCAGATCGCATTGACCGTCACCGGCGAGTACCTGCTCGTCTACGTGCGCAAGATCCTCGCGACGCTGAAGGACGCCGAGGACGCCGTCGCGCGCTTCCGCGGACTGCAGGGCGGGCGGCTCGTGATCGGGATGGTCAGCACGGCCAAGTACTTCCTGCCGCGGCTGCTCGCGCAGTTCCGCGAAGAGCACCCGGAGGTCGAGATCCGGCTCGTCGTCAGCGGCAACCGCGAGCAACTGGTCGCCGCGATGCAGAGAAACGAAGTCGATCTGGCCGTGATGGGTCGGCCGCCGCGCGAGATCGCCACGCGCGCCGAACCGTTCGCCGCGCACCCGCACGTGATCGTCACGCCGCCCGACCACGCGCTGGCGAATACGATGGGTCACGTGCCGGCGCAGATGCTCGCGAACTTCCCCTTCATCGTCCGCGAACCGGGCTCGGGCACGCGCGCGGCGATGGAGAAGTACTTCGCCGACCACCGCATCGAGCCCCGCATCGCGATGGAGATGGCGAGCAACGAAACGATCAAGCAGGCGGTGATGGCCGGCATGGGCATCGCGTTCCTCTCGCTGCACACGATCGGCCTCGAACTGAAGTCCGGGCTGCTTGCGACACCCGATGTCGAAGGGTTGCCCATCGTGCGGCGCTGGTACGTCGTCAACAACCTCGCGAAGGTGCTGTCACCGGCCGCCGAGGCGTTCCGTTATTTCGTGCTGGAGCGCGGCGAGGCGTTCCTCGCGAAAGAATTCGGCGTGCTGCAGCCCACGGGCGAGACGGTCTGACGGGCGTTCACCTCGGCGGATCCGGCACGAAGCCGAGCTGCGATCCGGGGAACGCCTCCGGCTGCGGCCACGGCCAAGGAATGACGCCGAGCGCGATCAGATTCGCGTGGCTGTCGTAATGGATCGACACGATTTCGTCCGGTGTGGCGCGCGCGCGCTCGAAGTCGGTGTAGGTCACGGGCGAGGTTTCGCTGCGGCCGTGACCGGTGCCGAGCCGCCCCCTCCTTGCGAGCGCATGCGCCTCGCCGCCTGCGCTTTCGCCGCGCGTCGCCGGTGAAGCGGGCGTCGCGTCGGCCGCCGATTCGTTCGAACGCGCCGGCGGTGCGACGGACAGCGGCTTCGGCTTCTCTCGAAAGATCGCAACGCCGATCACGCCGACGTGTTCGGGACGGCCGGTGCGCGCGGCATACGAGTCCCGCAACGCGACGAACTCGAAAGCCGCCACGCGCGAGGCGCTCTTGCGCCAGCCGGTGATCCGCGCGCGCTGGCCGCGGTCGAGCACATAGCCCGCCTGATCCCAGCCCGCCGTTTCGCCCGACACGGCATTGACGCCGTCGACCGAAATCACCGTCAACACGCGACCGCCGCTGCGGTTGGCGAGCGCGATCGCGTAACGGTTGCCGGGCGTTCCCGCCACCCACCATCGACCCTGGTGCCGGTACATCGGCAGGGTCTGTCCGGTCGATCGGTCGACGAGCTGCACGTCGGCGATCGATCCGAGCGCCGCGGCGGGACCGGCGATCGAGATCAGCGCGGCGAAGGCCGCGGCAAACAGCGGCTTGGGCATCCTTGTCTCCTCGTGTGGCGGGCGGACACGGCGACGAACGACGCGCCCGGTTGGCCGGGGTTAACCGTCCGTCGGTCCCGGAGCAGAATCCGGGCGTGCGCTTCGAACATCTGGTCCAGATCAACGACCCGCGGATTCCGCTGCTCGACCCGCTGACGCGCCAGCAACTCTGGCAGGGGCTCGTGCGCCGCGCCGAGGAACCGACGCTGTTCGTGTTCGCGCTCGAGCGCGCGACCGTGCACGCGCGCAACCGTTCGGGCGACGTCGTCGAGCTGGTCCGCACGCTGGACTTCGGCGCCTTCACCGTCGACGACCGCGTTCGGCTGTATCCGCTCGACCGCACCGAAACGCGTACCGCGGCGACCGACCGCTGGCCCGCGAGCCGGCTCACGATCCGCATCGAGGAGCCGAGCCCCGACGCGCTGTTCCTGCGCTTCACCTACGAGTCCGACGAGGCCGAGGCGGGCGGCGAACTGGACGCCGTCACGGCGACGCTGCGCAAGCGCGCGTACGAAAGCGCGGACCTGGACACCGTGCAGCGCATCCGCGAACTGGCGCAGCGCGGCGAGCTCGGCTGACGACGCGCGACGCCCCCGGTCCGCAGAGGGCGGCATCTCGAGCCGGGGCGAACGCTCCGGGCAGATGGCAATGTGATCTGCGTCACAGAAAAACGCCGTCGGCGGTCGCCGCCTTGACCCCCCGCAACGCGCACCGCTACCTTCCCCCTATTCTCTTGACCGCGTCGTGTCGCCCAAGCATGTCGACGCTGCGGTCGAGCGGGCGGTCCCAACGGAGGCCCGAACTAGAAGAATGAGGAGGAGATGCCACGGCTCGATCCGACCATGGTCGGCGCGCCACCGCCGCGATCGCTGCCCCGATCCCCGCTTTTCCCCGCGCGACGCGTGTGCCGCCGCACCGAAACGCGCGCTCTGAACACGTTCGGTTTCCGCACCCGCTCCCCGAGGAGGTCTTCGTCATGACATTCAGATCGCTTGCCATCGCCGCCGCCGTGGCGGCCGCGTTCGCGTCGCCCGCGGCGCTCGCAACCAACGGCTACTTTCCGCACGGACAGGGCATCAAAGCCAAAGGCATGGCCGGTGCGGCGATCGCGCTGCCGCAGGATTCGATCGCCGCGGCGACGAACCCCGCTGGGATGCTGTTCGTCGGCAACCGGGTGGACGTGGGGCTGGACTGGTTCCGGCCGACGCGCGAGTCGGAAGTCGTCGGCAGCCCCGCGCCGATCAACGGTACCTACGATGCCAACGACAAGAGCAACTTCTTCGTTCCGGAGTTCGGCTACAACCGCCTGCTGAATCCGAATCTGTCGGTCGGCGTGACCGTGTACGGTCACGGCGGCATGAACACGTCGTACACGACGCCGTTCCCGCTGTTCGGAACGTCGAAGCCGGGCGTCGACCTGTCGCAGTTGTTCGTCGCGCCGACGGTCGCGTATCAGATCGCGCCGGGCCAGTCGTTCGGCATCGCGCTGAACCTCGCGTATCAGCGCTTCGAGGCCACGGGGTTGGAGAACTTCACCGCTACCGGCGGCCCGCCCAACCAGTTTTCGGCCTTCCCCGGCAACGTGACGAACCAGGGGTACGACTCGTCCACCGGCGCCGGCGTGCGGATCGGCTGGATGGGCAAGCTCGCCGCCGCGTGCGACTTCGGCGTGACCTACCAGACGAAGACCCGGATGAGCGAGTTCGACAAGTACAAGGGCCTGTTCGCCGAGGAGGGCGGTTTCGACATCCCCGCCAACTACGGCGCGGGTGTCGCGTGCCGGGTCGCGCCGCCGGTGACTGTCGCGTTCGACGTCGTTCGCATCGAGTACTCGGGCATCCGGTCGATCAACAATCCGCTGTTGCCGAATCTCTTCACGGCGCTGCTCGGCACCGCCAACGGCGCCGGTTTCGGCTGGCAGGACATGACCGCGTACAAGCTCGGTGTGCAGTGGGCCGTGAATTCCACGACCACACTGCGCGCCGGCTACAACTACGGCGAGCAGCCGATCCCTTCGAGCGAGACGCTGTTCAACGTACTGGCGCCGGGCGTGGTCGAGCAGCACTTCACGGTCGGCGGCACCTGGGCGGTGGGGGGCAACAGCGAAGCGAGCTTCTTCTTCATGTATGTGCCCGAGAAGACGGTCAACGGTTCGAACTCGATTCCCGCGCCGTTCGGCGGTGGGAACGTCAATCTGCGCATGAAGCAGATGTCGTTCGGCGTGGCCTACGGCTGGCGGTTCTGAGCGCCAGCCGGCGCGTACGATGCAAAGGGCGCCGCGGCGCCCTTTGTTTTGGCGCACGAAAAGAACGGGCGGGATCGTCCCGCCCGTCTTGTCGATCCACTCGAAGCGCTCGGCAGCCACCCTTCTCGGGTTTGGCCTTCTTGGCTTCCTTCTTGGCCTCGGCCTTCATCTCCTTTTTCTCTTCCTTCTTCGCGTCCTGCGCGAAGGCCGGAGCCTGCACCAGCACGAACGCGCTGGCGATCAGCGCGCGCGGACCGCGACGACCCAAGGGACTACCGCGGCCTCAGATGGGCGAACCTGCGCTCAGACCACTCGGCAGCGGCGAAAGCGAGCGCCGCCATCACGACCAGTCCCAGCACGACCGCGCCGTAAGGCACGCCCCAGGCCCGCGGCAGCGTGACTTCGCCGATGCTGTTGGCGTTGGCCCACAATTCCAGCCCGGGGAACGCGACCGCATCGGTCGCGAGCCCCGCCGCGACGCCCAGCACGAACGCGAGCCCGTCGCCGCTGCCGCTCGCGGTGGCGACGACCGAGGTGCCGGGGCAGTAACCGCCGATGATGAAGCCTGCGCCGAGCAAAAGACCGCCGAGCAACTGCGCGCCGACGCTGGTCGGCGTCAGATACACGGCCGACAGGTCGAGCACGCCCAGTGCGGAAAAGCCCCACAGTCCCACCGCCGCGGTGACGATCGCGGTGAACATCGCCTTCAGCACCGTCATGTCGGACAGGTAGAACTGCGCGCACAGGCGGCACGAGCTTCCGAAGCCGGCGCGCTCGAGAAACCAGCCGAAGCCGAAACCGAGCGCGAGCGCGACGACGAGCCCCTGCGAGTCGGAGATCAGTTCGTAGGCGTAAAGCGGCAGCGTCATCGCCATTCCCTCCGTACGAAATACGCCAGCAGATACGCGCCGGCAAACACGGACAGCATGAAGATCCAGCTTCCGAGGTTAAGCTGCGCGCCCCCGGTCAGCGCCTGCCCGCTGGTGCAGCGCTTCGCGAGCTTCGCGCCCGCCGCGGCGACTGCGCCGCCGAGGAAGGCGAGTGCGAGTCGCGCCCGCGCCGAGAGCTGCGGACCGCGCTCGATGCGCCACCGCATGCGCCCGGCGGCGAGCGACGACACCAGCGCGCCGGCGAAGGCGCCGCCGATCAGATAAAGCGTCCAGTTGGTGGCCGGCGGATCGGCGAAGTAGCCCTTCAGCGCGGGATTGGCCGCGGTCCACTCCGGCGAGATCGCGCCGGCGATCGCGGCGACGATCGAGCCGAAGGCTGCGGTGGCACCGAGCCCGCGCCCCATGATCAAGAACGCCAGCAGCAGGATCACACCGATGCCGAATCCGGCCGGGTAGGGATTCATCACGCCTCTGTCGGCCGCCCGCAAGGGGGTGGGCTTCTAGGCGGTTCTCAACGCGGTCACGCTCATCGCCTTCTCCATGCGCCGGTCGACACGGCGCCCGTATACCTCCAACTCGTCTCGCGCGCACGCCGCTGCGACGGCGATCGCCTGCATTCGACACCGCCGCGACGGCGCCGGCTTGAGCCGCCCAAAGCCGCGCATGCGCGAACGAGCCGATCGGGACCTGCGTCACACGATGTGTGACAGCGATCACGGACCGCGCCCGCCGTCGCGGTCGCAAGCGCGTTCAGTAGCGCGCATCGGGGCGTGCCAGATCCGCGCGTGCCCACGCCGCGCGAAATTGCGACTGCACGCGCAGCGCTTCGCTGCGGCGACCCTGGCGCCGCAGACTCTCGGCGAGCCCGTACAGCGCCCAGCCGTTGGCCGGAAAGCGCGCGAGGTCTTCACGGAAGACCTCGGCGGCCTCCGCCGCGCGGCCGGCCAGGAGCAGCGCGCCGCCGAGCGCATGGCGCTGCGGCACGGCCCACGATGGCGGTTCTTCGGATTCGAGCGCATCCTCCAGCGCGACCGCGCGGCGCAAATGTGCAAGCGCCTGTGCGTACCGCCTGCGCGCGAGCGCGATCTCGCCACGCAGCGCCTCGATGCCGACGCGCAGGTACGCGTCGAGCGGATCGATGCCCTTGAACGACAGCTCGGCGAGCGAGTCGTGGTCGGCCGCCGCCTCGAGCGCTGCCAGTTCGGCCCGCGCATCGTCCACGCGGCCGCTGCGCGCGAAGGCCATCCCGCGCGCGTAGTGCCAGACGCCGCGCGGATACGCCGACGCGCCCTTGGGTACGGGTGCGGCAAGGATCTCGTCCCAGCGCGCAAAGCGCACCCATGCGAACAGGGGCAAGGCGGCGAAATATTCATTGCCCGCGCGGCCGAACGGCCGGCCGTTCTGCCCGACCAGCGCCGCAAGCTCGCGCGCCGCGCCGATCGACACCGCGCCGCGCCCCTCCATCGCCGCGGTGGCCCAGAGGAAGTGCCGGTGGTGCGATACGTGCGCGAGCGGCGCGGCGCCCTGCGCGCGGATCTGCGCGGCGAAACGGTCGTCGGCGGCGATCGCCGCGACGTTCGCGTGCGAGGCGTCGGCGTACCGGCCGACTCGCAGGTAGATGTGCGAAGGCATGTGCACGAGGTGTCCGGCGTTCGGCGCGAGCACGGCAAGCCGCTGCGCCGCCGCCAGCGCGCGTTCGGGCGTCGGCGACTGCTCCAGCGCGTGGATCAGGTAGTGGTTCGCGCCGGTGTGCTCCGGCACCAGCGCCAGCGCGGCTTCGAGCTCTTCGATGGCCTGCAGCGTGCCTGTCGCCGGTTCGCCGCCGCGCCACCACGCCCACGGCGCAAGCAGCAGCAGCGCTTCGGCGTGCAGCACGCGGATGTCCGGATCGTCCGGGAACTGCTGCGCCACCCGCGCCATCGCCTGCGCGTAGGCGACGTCGAGGGCACCGACGTCCGCGCCCGCGCGCGCCGTGCACGACGCGGCTTCCGCCGGCGGCGCCTCCTTCGCCGCGCCTTTCACGTCATAGCGGGCCGCGAGCGCCTCGATCAGCGCTCGTTCGCGCGCGCTCGCCGCGGCGCCAGCTCCAACGCGCGCCGCACGTGCCGCGCCGCCTCGGCGGCACCGTCGCGGTACGGAAGATTGACGTTCGGCCCGCGGATATAGGCCACGCCCCATTCGCAGATCGCGCAGTCGGGGTCGCGCCGCACCGCTTCGCGAAAGGAGCGCTCGGCCTCGCCGTGCTCGAAAGCCCAGGCGAGCAGCAGGCCCTGCGCGAAGTAGCGCTGCGCGGCGGGCACTTTCGTCGTGATCGTGAACGAGGTAGCGCCAAGTCCGTCGATCAGCGGCGCCGGGTGCGTCCCGGGCACCTCGCCGCGCAGGCTCACCGGACGGTCGCAGGATGCGAGCAAGGTCGCCGCGAGCAGCGGCGCGCAGAGGCGGAAGAATTTCATGGGCGGGGCGGTCGCGGCGCGGCCCATTTTAGGGCGCGGTACCGGCACAATCGGCGTACACAACCGCTCCTGGCACCGCTCGCACGCGGCCGCCGGCAGACTCGATGGCCATGACCGTCCCCGCCCGCGGAAAGCGGCGGCCGTTTGCCGCCGGGCTCGCCCGCCGGCTCGGGCTGACGCGCGCCGAGCGCGCGCTGTTCGCGCGGCTCGATACGCCCGAGCGCGTCCAGGCGTTCGTCTACGCGATTCCGAGCAACCATGAGCCCGACGGCGAAACCGTGCTGTCGGTACGCGAGGTGTTGCGGCAGCGCCGCGCGCATTGCATCGAAGGGGCCTTCGTCGCCGCATGCGCGCTGTGGCTGCACGGCGATGCGCCGCTGCTGATGCACCTGGACTGCGACCTCAGCGACCATCCGCACGTGATCGCGCTGTTCCGCCGCGGCGGCTGCTGGGGCGCGATCTCCAAGACCAACGGCGTACGGCTGCGCTACCGCGATCCGGTGTACCGCAGCCTGCGCGAGCTGGCGATGTCGTATTTCCACGAGTACAACAACAAGCGCGGCGAGCGCACGCTGCGCAGCTACACGCGCCCCTACGATCTGCGCCGCGTCGATCCCGCGCTGTGGGTGACGAACCCGCAGGCGTGCTGGGAGATCCACGACAAGCTGGCCGCGTTGCATCACGTGCCGCTGGTCACGCCGGCGCAGGTGCGAAGGCTGTCACGGCTCGATCCTTTCGAGCGGCGGATCGGCAGGCTGTACCAGTATCCGAAGCCGCGCCCCGGGTGAGCACGCCGCGGTCGACGAGGAGTTCGCGATGACGACGATCCACGATCCGCACGGTCGGCGACTGCCGATCAAGCTCGACTCCACCTCCAACGGCGAATTCGCGCCGGTGCCGCTTCCGCGCGCCGCGCGCACCGCACGCGCCCATGCCGACGCCGCCGTGGACGCGGCCGCGCGCCGGCTCGGACTGCCGCGCCGGCGTTACCTCGTATCGCTGCTCGGCGCGGCCGCCACGCTCGCGGCGTTCGACCGCGCGTTCGCCGCCGCCGGCGCGCGCGGCGGTCGCTACGCGCTGCCGAAGGAGGCGCCGTTCGAGCTGGCCGCCGCGCAGGAAGCGCTCGCCGGAGACGAGTTCATCTTCGACGTCCAGCTTCATCACGTGAACCCGCAGGGCGTGTGGCGACAGCGCGCCGGCCCGAACGCGTTCAAGGGCTTCCCCAACGCGAACTGCGGCAAGGCCGATCACGTCGAGTGCTTCTCCTCCGAGCAACTCTTGAAGGACGTGTTCCTCGACAGCGACACGGCGATGGGGGTGCTGTCGCACGTGCCCGGCGGCGCCGACGCCAACCCGCTCGATTTCGAGGCGGCCGGCGCCACGCGCGCGGCCGCCAACGCGCTCGACGGCACCGAGCGGCTGCTGCTGCACGGCCGCTGCATGCCGACGCTCGCGGGGGAGATCGAGGGGATGGACGCGCAGGCGGCGCGCTGGCCGCTCGCCGGCTTCAAGACCTACACGCAGTTCGGTCCGCGCGACGGCCCCGCGGGCTTTTATCTCGACGACGAACGCTACGGGCTGCCCTTCATCGAGCGCGCGCGCAAGCTCGGCGTGCGCAACATCTGCGTGCACAAGGGGCTGGCGTTCGGCCCGCGCGGCTACGAGTTTTCGAGCTGCGCGGACGTCGGCCGCGCAGCGAAGCGCTATCCGAATCTGAACTTCCTCGTCTATCACTCGGGGTTCGACACGGGCATCAAGGAGGGCCCGTACGATCCGAAAGCGACGTTCGGCGTCGACGCGCTGATCCGCTCGGTCGCCGAAAACGGCGTCAAGAACGTCTACGCCGAGCTGGGCAGCACCTGGCGCTTCGTGATGCGCGACCCTGACCAGGCGGCGCATCTGCTCGGCAAGCTGCTCAAGCACCTCGGCGAGGACCACATCCTGTGGGGCACCGACTCGATCTGGTACGGCAGCCCGCAGGACCAGATCCAGGCGTTTCGCGCGTTCCAGATCAGCCGGGAATTCCGGGAACGCTACGGTTACCCGGCGCTGACGCCGGCGATCAAGCGCAAGATCTTCGGCGGCAACGCCGCGCGCGTGTACGGGATCGAGCTCGAGGCGATGCGCGGCAAACTCGCGCGCGACCGGGTGCACAAGACCCGGCTCGAGTATCTGAACGCGCCGGATCCGTCGTTCGCGACCTACGGCCCGCGCACGCGGCGCGAGTTCATCGCGTTCCGGCGGTGGCACGGCGACATGCCGTGACCCGCGCGACCCTGCGCCCCTCGAAAGAAGGGACCGCCCGATGACTTCGACCGCGCTTACAGCGATCGACGTCCGGCCGTCGCTCCGCCGCCGGCCCCGCGCGCCGCAAGCGGGCGTACCGGCGGCCCCGAACGGGATCGAGCGCCGCACCGAGCAGGTGCCGGCCGGACGCTTCGCGCGGATCTGCAGCGTCGCGCAGGCGTTCGAACGCGCTACGGCTTGAGGTAGACGTAGCCCTCGCGCGCCTGCAGCCGCGCGATCTCCGCCACGCCCGCCTGCACCACGCCAACCTCTTCCGCGAGCGCGGCGTCGGTCAGTTTGCGCGACGCGAGCGTGTTGCGGCAGACCTTGAACGCCACTCCCTGGCGCGCCAGCTCTTCGAGCGCGGGCGCGAACGGCACACCTGACTTGTCGACGGCGTCGCGCAGCAGGAAGTCGATGCCCGCGCCGTTGGCGATCACGACGATCTTCGTGGTCGGGTCGTCGCGCAAATGGTTGCGCACGTTGGCGAGCAGCCCGCGCGCCTTGTCGATTTCGTTGATGTGATACACGGCCTTGATCGGCGCCTGCGCGACCGCGGCCGCGACCGGCACGGCGGTCGAGGCCGCGAGCGCGAAGCCGGGGGCGAACGCGGCGGCGAGCGCCAGCGCGAACAGTGAACGCTTCATCGGAGGGTCCTTGCACGTCGGAGTGGATGACGCGCCGACGCTAAGGGCGACATGGACGCGACCCCTTGCCTTGGCTCAAGCCCGGCGCGCCGACGTCGGACCGATCGGCAATTCGCTTATTCCGCGTCAAACGCGCGGGCGCCGCACCAGGGCCCGAGAGGATATCGGCCTTCCGGGCTGCCTGCGTGCTTCGAATCGCAGAGGCGCAGAGTTCGCAGAGACCTCCGCGCCCTCTGCGCCTCTGCGGTAAGAGAAAACGATCGCTTCCGGTCTTCGCGACTGTTCTCAGGCTCTCAGTCGAAGCCGAACAGGCGCCGCAGCGCCCGCAGATGCAGGTCGGACTGCTGCCGCTCGCCGGCGATCTGCTTGGCCGTGCGTTCGGCGACGTGCTCGGGAATGATCTTCAGCGAACGGCCGCTGCCCAGCGCGAGCACCTGGTGCATGCACGCGCGCTCCAGGTAGTACAGGTCGTCGAACGCCCATGCGACGTTCGGCCCGCGCACGATGACGCCGTGATTCGCGAGGAACAGCACGTTGGCCTGCGCGAGGTGCCGCGCGATGCGTTCGCCTTCGCGATCGTCGAGCACGAGCCCGTTGTACGTTTCGTCGTAGGCAACCTGGCGGAAGAAGCGTAGCGCGTTCTGGTGCGCCATCTCGAGCCGGCCGCCTGCGAACATCGAAAGCGCGGTCGCGAACGGCATGTGCGTGTGAAGCACGCATTTCGCGTCGGCGATCGTGCGATGGATCCAGCCGTGGATGAAGAACGCCGTGGGCTCGACGTCGTGCCGGCCCTCGACCTTGCGCCCATGCGCGTCGATCGTGACGAGATCTTCGGGACCGATCTCGCTCCACAGCAAGCCCTGCGGGTTGATCAGGAAGTGCCCCGGCCGGCCGGGCACTTCGAGCGAAAAGTGGTTGCACACGCCCTCGCCGAGTCCGTAATGCGCGGCGGCACGCAGCGCACAGGCGAGATCCTTCTTCGCTTCGGCGACCAGTCGCCGGTCGGTTCGCGGGCTCATGCGCGCGATTATGATCGCGCCCGCCGCTCGCAGGAGTGTCGCCGTGCCGCATTCGCTTCGCGTCCAGTGCATCGTCGCGCTGCTCGCCGCGCTCGCGTGCGCGCCGGCAGCGGCGCAGGAACGTCGCAACTGGTTCGGCGATCCGTTCGCGCAAGCCACGTCCGGCCTGCCCGGCTGCCCGGTGCCGGAAGGGCCGCTCGCCACCGAAGACGAGATGCGGCGCGAAGGTCACGCGCGCATCGAGCGCGGCACGACCTGCTGGCTGCAGAAGAAGTGCGACGAGCCGAACGCCTACAAGAGCGATCCGCAGCTCAACGCCGCGGTGGTCGCCGCGATCGCCGGCGATGCGCGCTTCGCGGGGACGAGCGTCTGGGTGATCACGCAGCGCAAGTTCGTGTTCCTGCAGGGCTGCGTGCGTACGCGCGCGCAGATCGGGCAGCTCGTCGAGCTCGTGCGGCGCGTGCCGCGCGTCGAATACGTCGGCGACGAGCTGCTGGTCGGCACCCGCGGCAAGCCGCCGTATCGGGTCGCGGGGCGTTAGTCGGGTCTTTCTGCGGCGGCGGCCGCGCGATAGTGCGGCGCGAGTTCGTCGACGTTGTCGCGCAGCATCTTGTCGTATTCGGAGGTGTAGTACGCGGCGGCTTCGTCGAGCGTCTGAGCGGGGCGGTCCTCGCGCGTGAGCCAGACGAACGCGTTGTAGCGCGCGGTCGCGCACATCATCGCCGCGGCGACCCAGTCGCGCGGATAGCGCTCGTTCAGCTTGTTGGCAAGCTGGACGAACTCGTCGGCGGCATCGAGGAATTCGGGCGGAATGCCGTGGCGGGTTTGTGGCATCGGGATCTCCATGGAATGCAGGCTAGATTAACGGCCCCGACGACATCTCGCATACCGATGGACCGATTGTTCGTCATGCTGGGCGCGGCGAGCGCCTTCATCGGCGTGGCCGCCGGCGCGTTCGGCGCGCACGCGCTGAAGGGCCGGCTCGCGCCCGATCAGCTCGCGATCTTCGAGGTCGGCGTGCGCTACCAGCTCGTGCACGCGCTCGCGCTGCTCGCGGTCGCGTGGGCCTGCACGCGCTGGCCGGGTCCGCTCGCGAACGCCAGCGGCTGGTCGTTCGCCGCCGGTACCGTGCTGTTTTCCGGCAGCCTGTATCTGCTCGCGCTGACGGGCGTGCGCGCGTTCGGCGCGGTCACGCCCGTGGGCGGCGCGCTGTTCCTCGCCGGCTGGCTGCTGCTCGGGGCGGCCGCTTGGCGCGGCTGAACGGTCCGTGTGCGGCGCGGGCGCGACGCGGGCCGCGGCGACGCGCCGCTAAACTCGCGCCATCCCAGGGAGCCCGCGATGGCCGCGCCGAGCGAAATCGAAAACATGGCGGTGTTCTGCGACTTCGAGAACATCGCGCTCGGCGTGGCCGAGGCCAAGTACGAGAAGTTCGCGATCCGGCTCGTGCTCGAGAAGCTGCTGGTCAAGGGCAGCATCGTCGTGAAGAAGGCGTACTGCGACTGGGAGCGCTACAAGTCGTTCAAGGCGCCGATGCACGAGGCGGCGTTCGAGCTGATCGAGATCCCGCACGTGCGGCAGTCGGGCAAGAACTCGGCCGACATCCGGATGGTCGTCGACGCGCTCGATCTCTGCTACACGAAGCCGCACGTCGACACTTTCGTGATCGTCAGCGGCGACTCGGACTTCTCGCCGCTGGTGTCGAAGCTGCGCGAGAACAACAAGACCGTGATCGGCATCGGCGTGCGCGCGTCGACCTCCGACCTGCTGGTGAAGAACTGCGACGAGTTCATCTTCTACGACGACCTGGTGCGCGCCGACGAGTCGCAGCGCAAGAGCGCGGCCAGACGCAAGGAGGCGAAGGAAGGCGAGGCGCGGGAGCCGAAGAAGAAGGCCAAGGCGGCGGACAAGTCCGCCGCCGAGGCGGCGCCGGCCGACGACCGCAAGTCCGTCGCGCTCGACCACGTGATGGAGACGCTCGAAGCGCTCGCCGCCGAACGCGGCGGCGACGAGAAGATCTGGCCGTCGATGATCAAACAGGCGCTGAAGCGGCGCCGGCCCGACTTCAACGAATCCGCGTACGGCTACAAGAGCTTCGGCCGGCTGCTGGAGGACGCGCAGGAGCGCAAGCTGCTGGCACTCGTCAAGGACGAAAAGACCGGGCAATTCGTCGTGCGTCCGGCCGCGTCGGAACGGTAGCGGACGAACCATGCGCCAGGACAACCGCTTTCCGAACCTGTTCATCGTCGATCACCCGCTGATCCAGCACAAGCTGACGCACATGCGCGACCGCGAGACGTCGACGCGCACCTTCCGCGAGCTGCTGCACGAGATCACGCTGCTGATGGGCTACGAGGTCACGCGCTCGCTGCCGCTGACGACGCGCCGCATCGAGACGCCGCTCTGCCCGATGGACGCGCCGGTGATCGCCGGCAAGAAGCTCGTCGTCGTGCCGGTGCTGCGCGCGGGGCTGGGCATGGCCGACGGGCTGCTGAAGCTGATCCCGTCGGCGCGCGTCGGCCACATCGGGCTGTACCGCGACGAGCACAAGCGGCCGGTCGAGTACTACGTGCGGCTGCCCGAGATCGAGGACCGCGTCTTCATCGTCTGCGACCCGATGGTCGGCACCGGCTACTCGGCCGCGCACGCGGTCGACGTGCTCAAGCGGCGCGGCGTGGCCGCCGACCGCATCCACTTCTTGGCGCTGGTCGCCGCGCCGGAGGGCGTGGCGGCGTTCCAGAGCCACCACCCCGACGTGCCGATGTACGTCGCCGCGCTCGACGACTACCTGAACGATCACGCGTACATCGTGCCGGGACTCGGCGACGCCGGCGACCGGCTTTTCGGGACGAAGTGAAGGACGGGATCTATCACCGAGACACCGGGAAAGCCTTTGGACTTTCTCCGTGCCTCTGCGCCTCTGCGGTGAACATCGAATCCTTCGCAGGTCGCTGATCTCACCGCAGAGGCGCAGAGAACGACATTGGTTTGTCTCGGTGTTCTCGGTGTCTCGGTGGTGAACTCGGCTTTCAGGCCGCGCGGCGCGCGCAGGTGCGGCGATGCGCGGTCCAGCGGATCAGCACTTCGCGCAGGCGCGCGGCGTCGAACGGCTTGGCGATGAAGTCGTTCATGCCGAGCGCGAGGCTTTGCTGCTGCTCGGAGGCGAGCGCGGCCGCGGTCAGCGCGATGATCGGCAGTTCGTCGGGGCCGTAGCGCTTGCGCAGCTCGACGGTGGCCTCGTGCCCGCTCATCACGGGCATGTGCACGTCCATCAGCACCGCGTCGAAGCGCCCGCCTTCGCGCTCGACCGCGTCGACCGCCTGGCGGCCGTCGGTCGCCTGCACGACCTCCACACCCCAGTTGGCGAGCAGGGTCTCGGCGATCAGCATGTTGACCGGATTGTCCTCGACCAGCAGCACGCGCATGCCTTGCAGTTCGGCCGCGGTATCGCCCGGATCCTGCGGCGGCGCCGGCGCCGGCGCCGCCGCCCGCGCCAGCGGCAGCTCCGCCCAAAACGTGCTGCCGCGATCGACTTCGCTTTCCACACCGACCGCGCCGCCCATCAGTTGCGCGAGCTGACGGCAGATCGAAAGCCCGAGCCCCGTGCCGCCGAAGCGGCGCGTCGTCGTCTGGTCGGCCTGCATGAAGGGGCTGAACAGCCGCTCGCGCGTGGCGGCGTCGATGCCGATGCCGGTATCGACGACCGAGAAGCGCACGCGCTGGCGGTCCGGGCCGTCGTCGCCGCGCGCCTCGACGCGCAGCTCGATGCGCCCGCGCAGCGTGAACTTGACCGCGTTGGACAGGAAGTTGCCAAGGATCTGGCGGATTCGCACGGCGTCGCCGCGCGCGTAGTTCAGCACCTGCGGATCGACGACGAGCTCGAACGCCAGCCCGCGCTCGGAGGCGAGCGCGCGGTACCCGGTGAAGGTCGATTCGAGCAGCTCGCGCACGTCGAAGGTCGCTTCGTCGAGGGTGAGCTTGCCCGCTTCGATCTTCGACAGGTCGAGGATGTCGGAGATGATCGCCGCCAGCGACTGCGCGCTTTCGGCGATCAGCTCCAGGTATTCGCGCTGCTGCTCGCGTCCGACCTTCGGGTCGAGCGCGAGCCGCGCCAGCCCGAGCAGTCCGTTCAGCGGGGTGCGGATCTCGTGGCTCATATTCGCGAGGAAGGCGCTCTTGGCGCGGTTGGCGGCCTCGGCCTCGTCGCGCGCGGCGGCGAGCGCGCGCTCCCACTCGCGCCGCTCGGTCACGTCCTCGACGATCCAGATCGTCCCGCCGCCGGCCGGGTCGTGCGGGTCGATCGCGCGCGCGAGCATGCGGCCGAGGAAGGTCGTGCCGTCGCGCCGGCGGATCGTCGCCTCGAAATCGACCCCCTCGCCGCGCGCGAGCAGCGGCCCGTAGCGCCGGCCGACTTCCGCGTAGTCCTGCGGCGTCGGCCAGACCACGGCGCCGGGCTGTCCGACGAGCTCCTCCGGCGGCCAGCCGAGCATCACGGCGAAGCGCGGATTGACGTGCTGGAATACGCGGTTGCGCGTGAACGCGATGCCGACCGATGCGTTCATGAACATCGCCTGGTACTGAAGCCGCGCCTGTTCGATCTGCGTCACGTCGCGCGCGATCGTCACCGCGTAGCGCGTGCCCTCGAGCTCGAACAGCGCGCTCGACATCACGACCGAGCGCTCTGCGCCGTCGGCGCGCTTCAGCCGCATCGGGAAGTCGCGCAGCCGGCGCTCGGCGTGCAGCCGCTCGATGAAGACCTTGCGCTGCTCGGGGTCGGCCCAGAGGCCCAGCTCGAGGATCGTGCGGCCGCGCGCCGCTTCGACGGCGATGCCGGTGATGCGCGTGAAGCCCTCGTTGGCGAGCACGACGCGCCCGCTCGCGGGCTCGGTCACGAGGATCGCATCGGCACCGGCCTCGAAAAGCTGCGAGAACATCGCCTCCGAGCGCGCGAGCCGCGCCTCGGCGCGCTTGCGTTCGGTCAAGTCGAAGTAGATCGACAGGCTGGCCGGACCGTCGCGGTGCTCGACGCGGACGACCGAGGCCTGCACGATCAGGTCCTGGCCGTCGCGGCGCCGCATCCGGATCTCGGCGGTCGGCACCGAACCGCCGACGGGCATGGTCTCCATCTGCGCGATGCGCTGAGCGGAGAACAGCCGCGATTCCGGATGATTCAGCTCGACCATCGCGACTCCGGTCATCGCCTCGGCGGACGGATAGCCGAACAGCCGCGCCGCCGCCTCGTTGGCGAGCAGCACGAAGCCGTGCCGGTGGATGATGAAAGGCGAAGGCGAACGCATGAACAGCTCGCGGTAGCGCCGCTCGCCCAGCTCGAGCGCGCGTTGTGCCTCGACCTCTTCGGTGACGTTGCGGCCCACACCCCAGTAGCCGCGGAAGCGGCCCTGCGCGTCGAACACCGGTTCGCCGCTGACGCTGACGTAAACGGGGCGTCCGTCGCGATCGGCCCGCCGCATCACGAAGTTGCGGAACGGCCGGTGCGCTTCGAGATCGGCGCGGTGCGCGGCCCATTGCGCGTCGCTGAGTTCCAGCTCGGGCAGCTCCCAGCGCGTCTTGCCGAGATGGGTCTGCGGGTCGATGCCGGTCTTGCGCTCGACCGCGTCCGAGATGAAGGTGAAGCGGAAGCGCTCGTCCTGCTCCCAGTACCAGTCCGAGGCGATCGCCAGCAGCGCGCGGAAACGGCCCTCCTGCGTTCGCGCCGCGTCGAGCGACGCGCGGACGATGCGCGCGAGCATCCAGGCGAACAGCAGGCCCATCGCCAGCAGCAGCGCATGCGTGTGCAGCAACGTGCTCGCCGGCAACGCAGCCGCGAGGGCGACACCGGGCAGCCAGCCGTGCAGCTCGGCCGCATACATCGCGCCGAGCGCCGCAAGGCACAGCGCCGCGAACAGCAGCGCAGCACGCATGCCGACGACCACGCCGGCGACCATCACGGTGATCGCGTACACCCCGAGCAGCACGGCGCGGACGCCGAGCCCGCCGACCGCGGCATAGACGGTCGCGCAGGCGACCGTGGACGCCAGCCCGACGGTGACGCCGAGCCTGACCCGGCCGCTGCGGGCGACGAGCGCCGCGACGCCAAGCAGCGCCGCATACGCCACCGCGCTGGCCAGTCCGACCGGCCGCAAGGACTGTGCCGCCGCGCCGCCGAGGGACAGCACGACGGCGACGGCGGTCACGCAGACGGTCGCGCCGATGCCGAAGAACACCTTGGCGACGAGCGCGGGCATGCCGTCTTGCGGCGCCCCCGGGGGGTTGACGTACGGTACGCGAGCCATCGTGTCGCGGAAGGCGCGCGGCATGCCGCCGCAGTGGCGGACGCGCGCCCGCGAACGCGCACTTTCGCATCGCCTGCGCTGCGGCGACGGGGCGAATTCGCGCGAAAACGCGGGGCAAATCGACCCCTTGTGGGGCCGCGGCTACATCGAGATCGAGCCCTCGCGGAAGTCGGTCCTGTCGAGCCAGACGTTGACGAGCACCGGCCGCCCCGCGCGGGCCAGTTCGCGCGCGCGGGCGAGCGCGGGCTCGACCTCGGCCATCGTGCGCACGGCGATGCCCTCGGCGCCGAAGCCCGCCGCCACGCGCTCGTAGTCGGTGCGCGCGAGCTCGGTGCCCACGGCATCGCCGAGCAGCTTGACCTGCTCGCGTGCGATCTGGGTCCAGCCGGCGTCGTTGCCGACGACCGCGATCACCGGGATGCGGTGGCGCACGAAGGTGTCGAACTCGACGAGGCTGAAGCCGCACGCGCCGTCGCCGAACAGGATCCAGATCTCGGCGCCGGGTCGCGCCAGCGCCGCGCCCAGCGCGAAGCCCGCCCCCACGCCGAGCGTGCCGAACACGCCCGGATCGAGCCACGCGAGCGGCGCGCGCGGCCGGACGATGTACGACGCGGTCGCGACGAAATCGCCGCCGTCGGCCACGAACACCGCGTCGTCGCCGGCGACGCGATCGATCGCGCGAAGCAGCGCCAGCGGATTGACGTGCTTGCCGCCGGCCGCGGCGTCGCGGTCGATCTGCGCTTCGCGCTCGGCGTCGCGCGCGCGCAGTTGGGCAAGCCAGCTCGCGCGCGCGATCGTTCCGCATTTGCCCGCGAGCGCTTCGAGAAACAGGCCCGCGTCGCCGATCGCCGCGAGATCCGGCCAGCGGTTCATCCGCGCCTCGCGCGCGCTGCGGTTGGCGGCGATGAGCTTCGCGCTTCTTCGCACGTGCCGTCCGTAGTCGAGCCGGAAGTCGCACGGCACGCCGGCGAGCAGCACGCAGTCGGCTTCGCGCAGCGCCTGCCGGCGCTGGTGCCGAAGCTGCAGCGGATGCTCGCGGCCGAGCAGCCCGCGCGCCATGCCCGACAGGTAGACGGGAATGCCGAGTCGCGCGACCGCGGCGGCGATCCGCTCGGCCGCGTCCGCACAGGCGAGCGCCTGACTGCCGATCACCGCGAGCGGCCGCTGCGCATTCGCAAGCAGCGCCGCGGCGCGCGCCACCTGCGCTTCGGATGCGCGCGGCGCGGGCACGTCGCGCGCGCGCGCGGACCACGGCGCCGCGGACCCGGCGAACATCTTCTCGACGTGCCGGTGAAGGTACCAGCGCAGAAGCCGGTCGGCGAGCGCGCTGCCTTTGCCCGCAGCGTCGGCGTACCACCGGCGGATGCTCGCTTCGTCGTACAGCAGATCGACCGGGCATTCGACGAAGGCCGGGCCGGCAACGCCCTCGCGCGCGACGGCGAACGCCTCTTCGACCGCCGGCGCGAGATCGGCCACGCGCGTGACCTTGCGGAACAGTTTGACGTGCGGGGCGACGAGCGCGCGCTGGTCGACGTCCTGCAGCGCGCCCCGCCCCTGCAGCGCGGTCGGCGCAGCCCCTCCGAGCAGCACCAGCGGCGACTGCGCGAGCTGCGCGTTTTTCAGCGCGGTGATCGTGTTGGTCAGTCCCGGCCCAGCGGTCACCGCGGCCACGCCGGGCGTGCCCGTCAGACGCGCGATGGCGTCGGCGGCGAAGACCGCGGTGGCCTCGTCGCGCACGTCGACGACGCGCATGCCGCGCGCCTTGGCCGCCGCGAGGATCGGCGAGATGTGGCCGCCGCACAGCGTGAAAACGGAGCGCACCGCGTGCGCCCGCAGGGCGGCGGCCACGCGGTCGCCGCCGTGCGTTGCGATCGGTTCGGGTTTCATCGATTCCCGTTCAACACGGAGACGCAGAACTCGTCATTGCCTTCCTCTGCGCTTCCGCGGTGAGATCGAAGGCCTTCGCAGGGACTGGTTTTCACCACGGAGACACGGAGGGCACAGAGAAAAGCACTTGGTTCTCCCCGGTGCTCTCGGTGTCTCGGTGGTGAATTCATCCCTTCTCCACCCGCGCGATGTGTTCCTGCACGAGCACCTTGAAGTCGATCTTGCCGACGCGCGTCTTCGGCAGTTCGGTGCGGAACTCGATCTCGCGCGGACACGACCACTTGATCAGGTTCTGCCGGCAGAAGTCGATCAGCGCCTGCGCGGTCGCGTCGTTCGCCTGCGCCGGATCCTTCAGCACGACGTAAGCCTTGACGCGCTCGACCTGGGCTTCGTCGGGCACGCCGACGACGCAGGCATCCGCGACCAGCGGATGGCGGTACAGCACGCCTTCGACCTGCGCCGGATACACGTTGAAGCCCGACGACTTGATCATCCGCTTCAGCCGCACGGTGAAGTAGAAGAAGCCGTCGGCATCGCGCCGGCCCAGGTCGCCGGTGTGCAGCCAGGTCCGGCCGTCGGCGTGCACGCGCAGCGTCTGCCGCGTGGCCTCGGGATCGTCGAGATAGCCGAGCATCACCGCGGGACCGGAGACGCAGATTTCGCCCTCCTCGCCGACCGGCGCTTCGTCGGTCGTACCGGGCACGCAGATCTTCGCGAGCATGTCCGGGAAAGGCACGCCGATGGAGCGCTCGCGGTACTCGTTGACCGGCATCGCCATGATCGCGGTCACCGCTTCGGTCAGCCCGTAGCCCTCCAGCAGCTTGACCTTGCCGCCGCGCGCGGCGACGAGCCGCTCGAAGCGCTCCTTGACCGGACGCGGCAGCGTGTCGGCGCCGGAAAAAGTGGCGCGCAGGCACGACAGATCGGCCTTCGCGAGCGAAGGGTCCTTCGCCAGCGCGTCGAACAGCGTCGGCACGCCGACCAGCAGGTTCGGCCGCTTCTTGCGCAGCAGTTTCGCGACGACCCTCGCGTCGAAGACCGGCACCAGGATCGAGGTCCCGCCCGCCATGAACGCGGCGTTGACGCACACGCCGAGGCCGAAGCCGTGGAAGATCGGCAGGATCGCGAGGATCGAGCCGCCGCGCCCCATGCCGCCCCACGCCGCCGCCTGCATGCCTTCGGCGATCAGGTTGCGATTCGACAGCACGATGCCCTTGGGCAGCCCGGTCGTGCCGCCGGAGAACAGGATCGCCGCCGGATCGTCGGTCTTCGCGTCGGCGCGCGGCGCCGGCGGATGCCGCTCGCGCATCAATGCGCTCCACCAGCGCACGCGCGCGTCGTCGGGCACCTTCGGAATCTTCCGTCCCTTGGTCAGCCAGAAGCCGAATCGCTTGACCGGGGACAGGTAGTCGGGGATGCGCGCGAGCACGATGCGTTCCAGGGCAAGCCTCGGTTTGACTGCGGCGAAGCGGTCGTAGAACGCGTCGAGCGTCAGCACCACACGCGCGCGGCTCGCGTTCAGATAGTGCTCGATCTCGGGCGGTGTGGACAGCGGATGGATCAGCGCCGGCAGCACGCCGATCTTGTTCGCCGCGTAGAAGGCGATCACGCCCTGCGGCGAGGTCGGCATCGAGATCAGCAGCCGCTCGCCGGCTCTCAACCCCAGTGCCGCCAGCGCGTTCGCGCACGTATCGATCGCGGCGACGAAGTCGCGATACGTGCAGGTCGTATCCAGGAAGTCCCATGCGATCGCGTCCGGGTGCCGCCGCGCGCTCGCCACCAGCGCCTCGTACAGCGTGACCTGCGGATAGTCGAGGCTGGCCGGCACGCTGCCGTAGAAGCGCAGCCAGGGGCGCTCGCTCGCCGCCGTCCGTTCGGCGTCCTGCCGAGCGTCCGGACGAGCCGGCGCATCGCCCGCATCCGGATGCGCGGGGTCGGCGCCGTCGCGGGGCCGAGTCGTCATGTCATCGGGCGCGGGCGCGCGGGCAGGCCGACGAGCGCGGCGAGGCAGTTTCGGCACAGACAACCGGCAGCGGCGTCCAGACACTCGAGCCGCGCCGGCGGAAGCTGCGCGCACCAGCAGCCGGACGCATCGCCGAGGCCGCAGTGAAACGCCGCGCCGCAGCGGGCGCAGCGCGACGCATTCGAACCCCCCTCGTCCATGCGGCGATTCTTGCACGCCTGCGACAATCCGGGCATGTCCGGATCGCCGTCGCGCGCGCTCGCTTGTCTGCTGCTGCTGGCCTCGATGTCGCTGGTCGGCGTCTACGTCGCGCTGTCCAAGCCGCTCGTGGCGGCGATCCCCGTGTTCGCGCTCGCCTTCCTGCGCTTCGGCATCGCGGCGTTCGCGATGATCCCGTGGACGCGGCGCGCGGCGGGCGAGGCGCCGCTTTCGCCGCGCGAACGCCGGCAGCTGTTCACGATGTCGTTCTTCGGCAATTTCCTGTTCTCGATCTGCATGCTGACCGGCATCTCGCTGACGACCGCGACCGCCGCCGGCGTGATCCTCGCGACGCTGCCCGCGGTCGTCGCGGTGCTGTCGCGCATCGTGCTCGGCGAGCGGCTGACGCGGCGCGCGCTCGCCGCGATCGCGGCTGCGGTCGCCGGCATCGCGCTGCTGCAGTTCGCGAAAGCGGGCGAAGACGCGGCGCGGCCGGCCACGCTGCTCGGCAACCTGCTGCTGTTCGGCGCCGTTTTCTGCGAAGCGACCTACGTGATCCTCGCCAAGCGGCTTTCGGCCACACGCACGCCGCTGCGGGTTTCGGCGCTGATCAACCTGTGGGGGCTGGCGCTGATCGCGCCTTTCGGCGTGTGGCAGCTTGCGCGCTTCGACTTCGGCGCGCTCGGCGGTGGGCACTGGGCGCTGCTCGTGTTCTATTCGCTCGCGGCGAGCCTGTTCGCGGTCTGGCTGTGGATGGCCGGCACGAAGCACGTGCCGGCTCACCAGGCGGGCGTCTTCACGGTCGCGCTGCCGATCGCCGCCACGCTGGTCGGCGTGGGGCTGCTCGGCGAGACTTTCACCGCGCTGCACGCCACGGCGCTCGCGCTGGCCGCCTCGGGCATCGTGCTGATCGCCACTGCGCGCGAACCGATGCACGTGGCCGGGCGAACGGCCGGATAGTTCAGCGCGCCTGCGCGGGTTCGGCTGCGAGCGCTTGCGCGCGCCGGCGAGCGAACTCGACGAACCAGCCGAGGCTCGCCGGGTTGGCCATCGCGTCGGCATGCGCGACCTTGTCCGGAGGATGGCCGAGGAGCAGCTTCTTGATCGGCAGCTCCATTTTCTTGCCCGACAGCGTGCGCGGCACTTCCGCGATCGCGACGACCTCGTCGGGCACGTGGCGCGCCGACAGCGCCTCGCGGATGCGCTTGACGATGCGCTGCTTCAGCCCATCGTCGAGCGTCACGCCCGGCCGCAGCACGACGAACAGCGGCATGTACGAGGCGCGGCCGAGGTACTCGAGGTCGACGACCAGCGAATCGAGCACTTCGGGAATCGCTTCGACCGCGCGGTACAGCTCGGCCGTGCCCATGCGGATGCCGTGCCGGTTGATCGTCGCGTCCGAGCGCCCGTAGATGATCGCGCCGACCGCCTCCGGTCGCGGCACGAGCCGCAGCCAGTCGCCGTGCCGCCAGACACCGGGGTACGCGTCGAAATAGCTTTCGCGCAGCCGGCGCCCGTCGGGATCGTTCCAGAAGTACAGCGGCATCGAAGGAAACGGTGCCGCGCAGACGAGTTCGCCGACCTCGTCGATCACCGGCCGTCCGGCATCGTCCCACGCTTCGACCTTCAGCCCCAGCGCGCGGCACTGCATCTCGCCTTCGTAGACCGGCAGCGTCGGCAACCCGGTCAGGAAGGCGCCGGCGAGATCGGTGCCGCCGGCGATCGACACGAGCCAGACGTCGCGCTTGACGTGCGCATACACCCAGCGATACGCCTCGGGCGGCAGCGGCGAGCCGGTCGAGCCGAGCGTGCGCAGCGACCCGAGATCGGCGACCCGCGCCGGCTCGATGTCGGCCTTCATGCAGTTCGCGTAGAAGGCGGCGCCGGCGCCGAAGAAGTCAATACGCTCCTCTGCGACGAAGCGCCACAGCGCACCGAGGTCGGGCCAGCCGGGATTGCCGTCGTACAGGCAGCTCGTCGCGCCGACCAGCAGGCACGTGAACTGCACGTTCCACATGATCCAGCCGGTGCTGGTGTACCAGTGGAAGCGGTCGCCCGCCTGCACGTCGCGGTGCAGACCGATGCCCTTGAGCGCTTCGAGCAGCACGCCGCCGTGGCCGTGCACGATCGCCTTCGGCACGCCGGTCGTTCCCGACGAATAGACGACCCACAGCGGATGGTCGAAAGCGACCTGCTCGGTGCGCAACGCGGCTTTGTGCGCGACGAGATCCCGCCATGCGAGCGCGCCCGGGAATTTCGACGCGTCGACCGACTCGCCGAGCAGCGGAACGATCGCCGTGTGCGCGAGCGTGGGAAGTGCCGCGCGGATTTCGGCGACCACGTTCGCGCGGTCGTACGTCCTGCCGCCATAGCGGTAGCCGTCGCACGCGATCAGCAGCTTCGGTTCGATCTGGCGGAAGCGGTCGAGCACGGCCACCGGCCCCATGTCGGGCGAGCACACCGACCACACCGCGCCGACCGACGCGCAGGCGAGGAACGCGACCATCGTCTGCGGCACGTTGGGCAGATAGGCGACGACGCGGTCGCCGTGCGCGATGCCGAGCGCGCGCAGCGACTCGGCGAGCGACGCGACCTGCCGCTCGAGTTCCCGCCACGACAGCTCGGTGCGCTCGCCGGATTCGTTGCGCGCGACGATCGCCGGCCGGGCGTCGGTCGCGTGGCGGAAGACCTGATCGACGATGTTCAGCCGCGCGCCCGCGAACCAGCGCGCGCCGGGCATGCGCGCCGCGTCGAGCACGCGCTCGTAAGGGGCCGTAGCGCGCACGTCGAAGAACTGCCAGACCGCGCTCCAGAACTCCTCGAGATCGCTCGTCGACCAGCGCCACAGCGATTCGTAGTCGGCGAACTGCAGTCCGCGGCTGCGCGCGAGCCACTCGACGAACGCGGTGATCCGCGCGCGGCGAATGCGTTCTTCGGACGGTCGCCAGATCGGCTCGGCGGGCGGCGTGCGTTCCATGCCGGCCAAGGATGCGCAGCAATCCGGGCGGCGTCAACTTGACTCCGGCAGCAGCGGTATCGACGAGCGAGAAGCACGGCGTGCGGATCGGCGGCGGTGCTCCCGGGTCTTGCGTCGCGTTCTGCAACGAAGCGTTACAACTTCAACGCCTTTCGACTTGTCGCCCGTCCGCGCATCGCGACAATGTGCGTTAGGCGAATAGCACTCGCTGGTCCGTTGTTCCTGTCAGCCGCAAGGAAGTCGCGATGAGAGTCCTGAAGTTGCTGATGGTCGCGTGCGCGGCGGCGCTCGCGCTGCTGGGGGCCGCCGAACCGGCGCAGGCGCACGGGCGCTGGCGCGGCGGCGTCGTACTGCACTTCGGTTATCCCGGCCCGTACTACTGGGCGCCGCGCTACTACTACGCTCCGCCGCCCGTCTACTACTACCCGGCGCCGCCGCCGGTCGTCGTGGCGCCGCCCTCACCGCCGACGTACGTCGAGCGCGACGATGAGGCGGCCACGCCGCCCGAGCAGTGGTGGTACTGGTGTCCGAGCGCGAAGGGCTACTACCCGTACGTGAAGGAATGCCCGGGCGGCTGGCAGCGCGTACCGCCGCAACCGGTGGACTGAAGCCGATCTTTGCGGAGCCGATCATGCGACCCACCTTCAAGCTCGCGACCCTCGCGGTCGCGCTCGGTCTGGCCGGCTGCGCGAGCGTGCCGACCGGTCCGTCGCTGCAGGCCTTGCCCGGCCGCGCCAAGTCGTTCGAGGCGTTCCAGTACGACGATGCGGCCTGCCGCGACTACGCGCTGGCGCAGATCGGCGGGAGAGCCGCCGGCGATCGCGCCAACGAGGCGGCGGCCGCGAGCGCGGTGGCGGGGACCGTGATCGGTGCGGCGGCCGGTGCGGCGATCGGCGGCAACAGCAGCGCCGCGGGTGTGGGCGCGGGGCTGGGGCTGATCACCGGTTCGATGATCGGCGCGGGCGAGTCTCAGGCTTCGTACTACGCGTCGCAACGCCGCTACGACGCGGCGTATTTCCAGTGCATGTACGCCAAGGGCCACAAGGTGCCCGTCTACGGCCGCTACGCCCAAGCGCCGCGCCGCGCGGCGCCTCCGCCGCCGCCCTCGTACGCGCCGCCGGTATACCCGCCGGCGAACCTGCCGCCGTCGGCCTACCCCCCGCCGAACGCGCCGCCGCCGCGGTAGGTGCAACCGCTTCGGCCGGCGTTCGCCGCGCCCCGCTCAGCGAACCATCACGCGCGCGTCCGCCTGCGCGCACGCGTCGACGACCGCGACGGCCGACATGTTGACGATGCGTCGCACCGTCGACGCGGGTGTGAGGATGTGGACCGGCTTGGCGGCACCGAGCAGAATCGCGCCGATCGTGATGCCGCCGCCGGCGGTCACGCGCAACGCGTTGTACGTGATGTTGGCGGCGTCGACGTTGGGCATGACCAGCAGGTTCGCCTCGGTCGGCAGGTTCGAGTCGGGCATCAGCGAATCGAGCACGGTCTTCGACAGCGCCGCGTCGGCCTGCATCTCGCCGTCGACCGCGAAATCGGGGCCGCGCGCGAGCACGAGTTCGAGCGCTTCGCGCATCTTCTGCGCGCTCGGCGCCTCCGAGCTGCCGAAGCTCGAATGCGAGACCAGCGCGACCGTCGGCACCAGCCCGAAGCGGCGCACCGCCTCGGCGGCGAGCATCGTCATCTCGGCGATCTGCTCGGCGGTCGGATCGACGTTGACGTGCGTGTCGCAGATGAAAAGCTGCCGGTTCGGCAGGATCAGAAGCTGCATCGCCGCGAACGTCTTCACGCCGGGCCGCATGCCGATGACGTTGCGCACGTATTTCAGGTGGTCGGCGTAGCCGCCGACGGTGCCGCACAGCATCGCGTCGGCGTCGCCGCGCCGAACCAGCATCGCGCCGATCAGCGTCGTGCGCGTGCGCACCTCCGCCTGCGCGAGCGCGCGCGTCACACCCTTGCGGCGGGTCAACTGGTAGTACTCGCTCCAGGTGTCGCGATAGCGCGGATCGTCGAGCACGTTGACGACCTCGACGTCCTTGTCCAGACGCAGCCGCAGCCCGTAGCGCTCGATCCGCATCCGGATCACGTCGGGCCGGCCGATCAGGATCGGCCGCGCGATGCCCTCGTCGACGACCACCTGCGCGGCGCGCAGCACGCGCTCCTCCTCGCCCTCGGCGTAGATCAGCCGCTTCGGCGACTTCTTCGCCGCCGCGAACACCGGCTCCATCGTGCTGCCGGACTGGTACACGAAACGGCGCAGCTTCGCGCGATAGGCGTCCAGGTCCGCGATCGGCCGCGTGGCCACGCCGCTTTCCATCGCGGCCTTCGCCACCGCCGGGGCGATGCGCTCGATCAGCCGCGGGTCGAACGGCTTGGGGATCAGGTACTCGCGGCCGAACGTCAGCCCTTCGGCGCCGTACGCGCTCGCGACCTCGTCCGGGATCTCCGCGTGCGTCAGATCGGCGAGCGCGCGCACGGTGGCGAGCTTCATCGCCTCGTTGATCGTCGTGGCGCCGACGTCCAGTGCCCCGCGGAAGATGAACGGGAAGCACAGCACGTTGTTGACCTGGTTCGGATAGTCGGAGCGCCCGGTGCCGATGATCGCGTCGGGCCGCACCGCCAGTGCCTGCTCCGGCATGATCTCGGGCGTCGGATTGGCCATGGCGAGGATGATCGGCTGCGGCGCCATCGTCTTGACCATCTCCGGCGTCAGCACGCCCGGTCCGGACAGCCCCAGGAAGATGTCGGCGCCGGGCATCGCGTCGGCAAGCGTGCGCGCGGCGGTGTCGCGTGCGTAGCGCGCCTTGCTCTCGTCGAGCCCCGAACGGCCGCTGTGCAGGATGCCCTTGCTGTCGGCGACCAGCACGTTCTCGCGCTTCAGCCCGAGGCTCGCGAGCAGATCCAGGCAGGCGATCGCCGCCGCGCCCGCGCCGCTGCACACGAGCTTCGCGCGCGCGATGTCCTTGCCGACCAGCCGCAAGCCGTTCAATACCGCTGCCGCGGCGACGATCGCGGTGCCGTGCTGGTCGTCGTGGAACACCGGGATCTTCATCCGCTCGCGCAGCTTGCGCTCGACGTAGAAGCACTCGGGCGCCTTGATGTCCTCGAGGTTGATGCCGCCGAAGGTCGGCTCCAGCGCGGCGATCACCTCGACCAGCTTGTCCGGGTCGCGCTCGGCGATCTCGATGTCGAATACGTCGATGCCGGCGAACTTCTTGAACAGACAGCCCTTGCCTTCCATCACGGGCTTGCCCGCCAGCGGGCCGATGTTGCCGAGCCCGAGCACCGCGGTGCCGTTGGTGACGACCGCGACCAGGTTGCCGCGCGCGGTCAGCGTGTAGGCCTCGCCCGGATCGCGCGCGATCTCGTTGCAGGCCTCGGCCACCCCGGGCGAGTACGCGAGCGCCAGGTCGCGCTGCGTGACCATCGCCTTGGTCGGAACGACCGAGATCTTCCCGGGCACGGGGTGGCGGTGATATTCGAGCGCCGCTTCGCGCAGGTTGTCCGACATGTTGAGCTTTCCTCCCGAATTCCTTGCGTCGGGCGACCCGTCGCACGGGGGCCGCATCGATCGGGAGATTACGCCGGCTGCGCGTCGGCGCGAACGCGTCAGCCGCCGGATCGCGCGCGTAGCACGCCTTCGCACGTGGCGCGTTCGGGCAGATGCGAGGCCAGCGTCGCGCAATGCTCGCCGAGCCGCCTGCGCAGCGCTGCGAGCACGACGTCCTGGCCATGGGCTTCGGCCCACGCGACGACGCGGCCGCCCATGCGCTCCAGCGTGACGCGATTGCGTTCGTGGAAGGTTGCGGGCACCGGTTCGAGCTCGCCGACCACGCTGCGCGCGGCCGCTTCGATGCGCGCGGCGTCGTCGGGCGCCAGCTCGATCAGCGCGTTGACGTAGGACGCGCCCCATTGCAGCCGCGTAGCCGGGCCTTTCGACGCTGCGTAGGCCCGCTCGTACCAGGCGAGCGCGGCGGCCTTGTCGCCGCGCTTCTTCGCGTTGCTGGCCAGGCCCGACATGAAGTAGTAGGGCGAATGCGAGCGCGCGAGTTCGCGCTTGAGCATCGCGTCGGATTCGTCGAGCAGGCCCGCTTCGCGCAGCGCCCAGGCGGCGGCGCTGATCACGGCCTGGCGCTCGTAGCGGTCGGTCGTCTCGCGGTCGGCGCGTTCGGCGGCGGCGCGCACGTCGGCGAGGAGCCGCGCCGGCAGCGGCGCGTCCTTCGGCGCGTCGAGCCGCGCGAGCGCCACGCGCGCAGCCGCCGCCGACACGCGGTCGGCCCGCGACAGACTCGCATCGTCGCCGAAGCGCACGAGCAGCCGGTCCCATTCGGCAACCAACGTCCTGCGCTCGGCGCTGCCGGCCGCGGTGACGTAACCGGCGATCGCGCCGGCCGCATCGGTCAGCACCGAGAAGTTCTCGCGCGCGAGCTTCGCGTCGGCGAGCACCGTCCGCACCTGCGGATACGCGGCAGGCGGCGCCGGACGCTTGTCCGGCGCGCTCGCCGCCGCCGCGATCGCCTTCAGCGTGAGCCGCGCGCGCGCGTCGGCGACCGCATGCGGGCAGCGCTGCGCCAGGCGCGCGAGCGTCTCGGCGATCTGCGCCTTCGGGACCGCGGCCTCGTGGTCGGTCTCCCACGAGTAGTACGCGAGCAGACGCCAGTCGGCGGGCGTCAACGCGGGGTTTTCGGAGAACGCGGCGGCGAGCAGCGTCTTCACGGGCCGCGTCGCGTTCATCGCGAGCGTGAGCACGCGCATGTACTGCTGCGCGTCGACCTCGCCGGGCAGCCGCGTGACCTCGGTGCCGTCCGGACGGAACAGCACCATGGTCGGGTAGCCGCTGACCTTGAAGCGGCTGGCGAGCATCTGCGCCGCTGCCGAGTCGCCGTCGATGTACACGGGGACGAACACGCGCGAGCGTTCGATGAAGTCGCGCCGGTTGAAGATCGTCGCCTTGACCTGGTTGCACGGCGGGCACCATTCGGCGCCCCAGTACAGGAACAGCGGACGCCGCTCGCGCCTGGCGCGCGCGAACGCCGAATCGACGTCGCCCGTGTGCCAGGCGATGGCCTGTCCGCTCGTCTTGGTGCCCTTGCCGGCGGCCGCGTGCACCGCGGGAACGCCCGCGAGAACGACCGTCAGCGCGACGAGCCAGGCCTTCATGCGATCCGCGGCGACCGGGCTCAACACGTCCGCCCGACGATCGACGCGGTGGCGATCAGCTCTTCCAGCAGCGCCATCGCCGCGCGTCCCGATGCGGCGTACGGATCGAGCGTGGGCTTCTCCGAGTACTTCAGCAGTGTCGAAGGATTGACCTTCGCGAGGTTGACCTGCCCCATCGTCCAGCCGGCGAAGCGCCGTTCGGACACCTCCTCGTAGTGCAGCAGCACCACGTCGCGGTGGCGCTTGTCGCGCACGATCCGGTTGTAGAGCCGGTTGACCGCGTCGCGCCCGCCCTCGAGCACCTGCATGTAGACGTCGCCGCCGTGGCACAGAACGCCTGTGATGCCCAGCTCCGGGTTGTGCTTGCGCGACTGTGCAAGGATCGATTCGATCACCTCGTGCGTGACCGCGTCGGCGGTGCGGCTGGCGTAGAGCAGGCGGACGAGCATGGCGACGGCTTTCGAGTGGGGCGAGCGAGCGCCGGTCAGGCGCCCTTTTGCAGCAGCGCGAGGAATTCGCGGCGCAGGCTCACGTCCTTGAGGAACACGCCGCGCATCACGCTGTTGACCATCTTGGAATCGGTGTCCTTGACGCCGCGCCACTGCATGCAGAAGTGATCGGCCTCCATCACCAGCGCGAGCCCGTCGGGCTGCATGCGCTCCTGCAGCAGGTCCGCGAGCCGCGCGACCGCCTCCTCCTGGATCTGCGGCCGGCTCATCACCCAGTCCGCGAGCCGCGCGTACTTGGACAGGCCGATCAGGTTCGAGTGTTCGTTGGGCATCACGCCGATCCAGAGCTTGCCGATGATCGGACACAGATGGTGCGAACAGGCGCTGCGCACGGTGATCGGGCCGACGATCATCAGCTCGTTCAGATGCTCGACGTTCGGGAATTCGGTGATCGGCGGCTCGGGAACGTAGCGGCCGCGAAAGACCTCGTCGACGTACATCTTCGCCACGCGGCGCGCCGTGTCCTGCGTGTTGTGGTCGCTTTCGGTGTCGATCACCAGGCTGTCGAGCACGCCGAGCAACTTGCGCTCGACCTCCTCGCGCAGCAGCTCGATCTCGCCCGGTTCGATGAAGCGGGCGATGTTGTCGTTGGCGTGAAAGCGCTCGCGCGCGCGTTTGAGGCGCTCGCGGATCTTCTGCGACACCGGCACGCCGAGGTCCTCGGCGGCGGCGCGCTGGCGGCTCGGATCGTCCATGGCTGCATCGCCCCGCGGTGACAGCCCCGGATCGTAGCCCGAACCGGCGCCGGGCGGACACCGTCGCCTACGGGACGCGGTACTCCAGCCGCAGCACGTGGAAGTTCACCCCCGGGTTCGGGTCGCGGATGCCCGCGTTCGAATAGTGGACGAAGCGATAGCTCAGTTCGAACGCGTCGTCTTCGCCGAAGCTGCGCCCGACCGCGAGGTGATCGCTGAACTGGAAATGCGTGCTGAAGCGCCGGTCGCGCGCCTCGTACAGATCCGACAGCGTGTTCAGACCG
>FWWM01000434.1_pt1 | contig 137648 bp, 121 predicted proteins | sample 2228351 | NCBI WGS metagenome assembly FWWM01 (sample SAMEA103939774, study PRJEB20133) | metagenome
TCAAGAAAGCGCTGAACACGGGCGTGGGGCTTGCGCTCAAGACCTGGCACGAGGTCGAGGCCGCCGGCCGCGAGATCGCCCGGAAATCCCGGCTTTCGGAGCAGGAGGCCGGCCAGTTCCTGAAGAGCCTGCGGGAGGCTTACGACAAGGCGCAGAAGGGCCTGGAGGAACGGGTGAACCGTCTGACCAAGGAGGTCCTGCGCAAGGCCGACGTCGCCACGCGCGAGGACCTGAAGGGCTTGAAGCGCGAAATCCAGCAGCTCAAGAAGCAGCTCCAGGCCGCCCGGCCGGCGTCCGCGCCCCGCAAGCCCTCCGCGCCCCGCCCCCGCGCCGGGGCGAAGAAGTCCACCTGACCGCCGGCCGCCCGCATGCCGCTTTTGCTCTATAACACCCGCACGCGGAAAAAGGAGCCGTTCGTTCCCCTCTTCCCGGACGAGGTCGGCCTCTACACCTGCGGGCCGACGGTTTACAACTACGCCCATCTCGGCAACCTGCGCACCTTCCTCTTCGAGGACGTGCTCAAGCGGGTGCTCCTCTACAACGGGTACCGCGTGCGCCACGTCATGAACATCACCGACGTGGGGCACCTGACCGGCGACCGCGATCTCGGCGAGGACAAGATCGAGGCCGGCTCGCGCCGGGAGGGCAAGAGCGCCTGGGAGATCACCGAGTTCTACACGCGTGCCTTCCGCGAGGACATGGCGCGGCTGAACATCCTCGAGCCCACCGTCTGGTGCCGGGCGACGGAGAACATTCCGGAGCAGATCGCGCTCATCCGCATCCTCGAGGAAAAAGGCTACACCTACCGCACGAGCGACGGGATCTACTTCGACACCGCGCGGTTTCCGGAATACGGCCGCCTGTCGAGCCAGAACCTCGAGGCGCTGCGCGAAGGGGCGCGGGTGGAGCGGAACCCGGAGAAGCGCAACCCGACCGATTTCGCGCTCTGGAAATTCTCGCCGCCCGGGGCGAAGCGGCAGATGGAATGGGATTCCCCCTGGGGCGTGGGGTTCCCGGGCTGGCACATCGAGTGCTCGGCGATGAGCCTCAAATACCTGGGGGAGCGGCTCGACATCCACTGCGGCGGGATCGACCACATCGACATCCACCACACCAACGAGATCGCCCAGTCCGAGGCGGCGACGGGGAAACCGTTCTTCCGGTTCTGGATGCACGGCGCCTTCCTCAACATCCAGGGCGGAAAGAAGATGGCCAAGAGCGAGGAAAACTTTTTGACCCTGGAAAACGCCCTCCTCCGCAAGGGCATCCCGCCGCTCGCCTTCCGCTTCGCCGCCTTCCTCTCCCACTACCGCAAGCCGATGGAGTACAGCGACGCCTCGATGGAGGCGGCCCGCGACGGGCTCGAGCATCTTCACAACCAGGTGCGTGACCTCGGCTCCGCCGCGCCGGGGGCCGAACCCGACGCCTCCTTCCGCGAAAAGTTCCTGAAGGAGGTGAACGACGACCTCAACCTGCCGCGGGCCATGGCCGTGGTGCAGGAGCTGCTGAAAAGCGACCTTCCCCCGGCCGTGAAGCGCGCGACGGTGCTCGATTTCGATCGCGTCCTGGGGCTCGATCTCGACCGCCTCGACCGGGCCGAGGAGCTGCCCGAGGAGGTGCGGCGGCTGGTGGCGGCGCGCAAGGCGGCGCGGGAGGCGAAAGACTGGGCCGAGGCGGACCGGCTGCGGGCCGAGATCCAGAAGCGGGGCTACACCGTGAAGGACACCCGCGAGGGGATGCAGATCCTCAAGTCCTAAAAGAGGAAACAAGCGCTGATCTTGCCCCCGGGGGGAAGTTGACAACGCCCTCGAAATGCAACATTGTTGCACATCGTTCTTCTCCTGGATTGTCTTCCAAATCGAGTCTGCGCTCTACTCGCGATATGCCACCGAATTGCAGCGCGCGATCCGGGGCTCCGCCATGAAACATCGGACTCAGGGCCTTGCGGCGGCGATCGCCTGCCTGTTCCTCTTCGGCTTTGCGGGGGACGCGGTAGGGCAGGCCCCGCTCCCCGTTTTCGTGAGCATCGCGCCGCAGCGATACTTCGTGGAACGAATCGGCGGGGAGCGCGTTGCGGTCTCGGTCCTCGTGCCCGCGGGCGCCGACCCCCACACCTGGGAGCCCAGGCCGCGGGCGATGGCCGAGCTTTCGCGCGCGGCGGTCTACTTCTCCATCGGGATCGACTTCGAGGCCGCCTGGATGGGAAAGATCGCGGCCGCGAACCCCGGCATGCGCATCGTGCCCACCGACCGGGGAATCGAGAAGATCCCGCTGCCGGCCCACGAGCCCGAGAAGGCCGCGCAGGGGGCCAACCGCCGTCCCCGCGATCCCGCGCGCGAGCACGCCCACGCCCACGGGGAGGGGCTCGACCCCCACATCTGGCTCTCCCCCGGCCTCGTCCGGGTGCAGGCCGGTCACATCCGCGACGGGCTGATCGCGGTTGATCCCGAGCACCGCGCGCGCTACGAGGCGGGCCATGCGGCGTTCCTCGAGGAGATCGATTCCCTGGACGCCGAGCTGCGCGCGCTCTTCGCCGGCAAAGAGGGCTCGCGCTTCCTGGTGGTTCACCCCTCCTGGGGCTACTTCGCCCGCGACTACGGGCTCGAGCAGCGGGCGATCGAGATCGAGGGCAAGGAGCCCAAGCCCGCCCGGCTCCAGGAGCTGATCCGTTTCGCCCGCCGGGAGGGCATCCGCGCCGTGTTCGTCCAGCCGCAGTTTTCGACGCGCAGCGCCGAGGCCGTGGCCCGCGGGATCGACGGCGCGGTGATCGCCGTCGACCCGCTCGCCGCCGACTGGGCGCAGAACCTGAGGCAGGCCGCCCGCCGCCTGCGGGAAGCCCTGCCCTGAGGCGTGATGGAGCCTGAACCGCAACCCCCCGAAGCGGTCATCGAGGCCCGCGGCCTGGGGTTCTCCTTCGACGGGCATCCCGTGCTCGAGGAGGTGAACCTGCGGGTCCGCCGCGGGGACTTCCTCGTCCTGATCGGGCCGAACGGCGGGGGCAAGACGACCCTGCTCAAGTTGATTCTCGGGCTGTTGTCGCCTGCGCGCGGCGAGATCGTCGTCCTGGGGACCTCGCCCCGCCGGGCGGCCCACCGGCTCGGCTACGTGCCGCAGAACGTCCACGTGAACCGCAGCTTCCCGATCTCGGTGCACGACGTCGTGCGCATGGGAAGCCTCGGTGCGGGGGGACGGTTTTTCCGGCGCAGCCCGACGGCGGAGGCCGCCGTGCGGGCGGCGATGGAGGAGATGGGCGTCTGGGAGCTGCGCCGGAAACGGATCGGGCAGCTCTCCGGGGGGCAGCTCCAGCGGGTCTTCATCGCCCGGGCGCTCGTCTGCCGGCCCGAGATCCTGCTCCTTGACGAGGCCATGGCGAGCATCGACGCCCAGGGTCGGGCGGAGTTCTACGATCTCCTGGCCGAACTCAACCGCAGCACCACGATCGTCGCCGTGACCCACGACACGATGATGCTCTCCCCGCGCGTGAAATCGGTGGCCTGCGTCAACCGCCGCCTTCACCACCACGACGCGGCGGAAATCACCCCCGAGCTGCTCGAGGCCGCCTACCGCTGTCCCGTCGATCTCGTGGCCCACGGGATCCCCCACCGGGTCTTCGAGGTGCACCGGGAGGGTTGAGATGATCGACGCCCTGCAGATGGAGTTCATGCGCCACGCCCTCGTCGCCGGGCTGCTCGTGAGCCTCGTCTGCGGCGTGATCGGAACGCTCGTCGTGGTGAACCGGATCGTCTTCTTGGCGGGCGGGATCGCGCACGCGGCCTACGGCGGCATCGGCCTGGCGATCTTCCTGGGCTGGCCCTTTTTGGCGGGGACCCTCGGGGTCGCACTGGCCGCCGCCGCCGCCATGGCCGCCGTCACGCTGCGCGCCCGGCACCGGGCGGACGCCGTGGTGGGGGTGATCTGGGCGGTCGGGATGGCGGCGGGGGTCGTGTTGATCGACCTCACCCCGGGCTACCGCAGCGACCTCATGAGCTACCTCTTCGGGAGCATCCTGGCGGTGCCGGCCGCCGAGCTCGCCGAGACGGCGGCGATCGCGGCCCTGGTCGTCGGGGTCGTCGCCGCGGGCTACCCCGCCTTTCTCGCCATGTCCTACGACGCCGAGTTCGCCCGGATCCGGGGCGTCCCCGTGGCCGCGCTGCACGTGCTCATGCTGGCCCTGATCGCGGCGAGTGTCGTGATCGTGATCCGCGTCGTGGGGCTCATTCTCGTGATCGCGCTGCTCACGATCCCGCCCTTCATCGCCGAGTCGTTCAGCGGGTCGCTCCGGGGGATGATGGCGCGGGCGAGCGCCCTGAGCGCCCTCTTCACCGTGAGCGGGCTCTTTCTTTCCTACGCCCTCGATCTCACCTCGGGGGCGACCATCATCCTCGTCGCCGCGGCCGGATTCGGGGCGGCGCTCCTGTGGCGTCGCCTCTTCCCCGGCCGTCCGGCGAACGCCGGCTGAGGGGGCGCTTCCGGGGCGGGAGGGCGAAGGCCGTGTGCGCGCGCTGCAACTACCGCGAAATCCTCGAGCGGGCCGGCCTGGAGGCGACCCCCGGCCGGCTGCGGGTGCTCGAGGTCGTGGGGAACCACCCCGCGCCTCTCAGCGCGGCCGACATCCACCGCACGGTCAACCGCACGGGGACCCTCGATCGGGTCACGGTTTACCGCATCCTCGACCGGCTGGTGCGGGAAAAGATCCTGAAGGAGCTGTCGCTCGGGGGCCGAAGGCGCCTCTACGGCATGGCGCCGAGCGAGCACCACCCGCCGCACCCGCACTTTCGGTGTGCTCGATGCGGCGCCGTGCAGTGCCTTCCCCCCGGCGGGGTGCGGGTGGACCTCGGGGGCGTGCGGCGCGTCTTCGCGGGCGAAATCCGCGACGTCGAGGTCCGCCTGGAGGGGCTTTGCACGACCTGCCTGAACCGGCCCTGAGCGGGCGAACCCACCCCCGGGCGGGTCAGCTGCACTTGTTGTAGCCGCAGAAGTGGCAGATCAGGCAGCCTTCCTCGAAGCTCACCTTCTGCCCGCACTCGGGGCACGTGTCCCCGCTCAGGCTGGGCTCGGTCTTGGCGATCCGCGGCCGCCCCCCCTCGGTGAGGTAGCGCTTTTCCAGCACGCGGGCGATCGCGTCGGGGATGGAAAGGATGAGCCCGCCGTTCTGGAAGATGGGGTGCTCGCCGCAGATCCCCTTGAGCTGATCGACGATCTTGTCCACGGTGACGCCCGAGCGCAGCGCGAGCGAAACCAGCCGCCCGATCGCCTCGGTTTTGGCCGTGGTCGAACGGCCCGATTTGCCGATCGTGGCGAAGACCTCGAAGGGCCGACCCTCGAGCTCGGTGACGGTGACGTAGAGGTGGCCGTAGCCGGTCTTGATCTTGGTGGTGAAGCCGTAGAGGGTCTCGGGCCGCTCGAGCACCTCGCGCGGCGGCCCCTCCGGGGAGCTCTTCCCGACGGAGAGCACCTGGTTCTCCTTGCTGCCGTCGCGGTAGATCGTCACCCCCTTGCAGCCGAGCTCGAAGGCGAGGTCGTAGACGCGCCGGACGTCGTCGACCGACGCCTCCCGCGGGAGGTTCACGGTCTTCGAGACCGCGTTGTCGGTGTGCTTCTGGAAGGCGGCCTGCATCCGCACGTGCCACTCGGGCGAGATGTCGTGGGCGGTCACGAAGACGCGGCGGACGTCCTCCGGGATTTCTTCCATTCTGCGGATCGAGCCCTCGCGGGCGACGCGGTCCATGAGCTCGGCGCTGTAGAAGCCGCGCTCGCGGGCGATGCGCTCGAAGACCGGGTTCACCTCGAGCAGCCGGTCGTTGTCCATGACGCGGCGCACGAAGCTGAGCGCGAAGAGGGGCTCGATGCCGCTTGAGCAGCCGGCGATGATGCTCAGGGTCCCCGTGGGGGCGATCGTCGTGAGCGTCGCGTTGCGGCGCTTGAGCCCCCGCCTGCCGTAGATGCTGCGTTCCCAGTTGGGGAAGACCCCGCGCTCCTCGGCGAGCGCTTCCGACGCCGCGTGGGCGGTCTTGTGAACGAAGCCCATGACCGCCTCGGCCGTCTGCAGAGCCTCTTCGGAGTCGTAGGGCACGCCGAGCTCGAAGAGGAGGTCGGCGAACCCCATCACGCCCAGGCCCACCTTGCGGTTTCCCTGCACCATGGCCGTGATCTCGGGCAGGGGATAGCGGGACATGTCGATCGTGTCGTCGAGGAAACGCACCGCCAGGGCGACGGTTTCGCCCAACCCCTCCCAGTCGATCCCGCCGCCCGGCCGCACGAAGCGGGCGAGGTTGACGGATCCCAGGTTGCAGGCCTCCATGGGGAGCAGGGGCTGCTCGCCGCAGGGGTTGGTGGACTCGATCTCGCCCAGTTCCGGGGTCGGGTTGTCGGCGTTCATGCGGTCGAGGAAGATGATCCCCGGGTCGCCCGTCTTCCAAGCCTGGGAGATGAGGGCGGCGTACACCTCGGCCGCGTTCAGCCGGGCGACCGGGCGCTTGTCCCGCGGGTCGAGGAGATCGTACTCCTCGCCGGCCGCGGCGGCGCGCATGAAGGCGTCGGTCACGGCGACGGAAATGTTGAAGTTGTTGAGCTCGCGCCCGCTGCTCTTGCAGTGAATGAATTCGAGAATGTCGGGGTGGTCGACGCGCAGGATGGCCATGTTGGCCCCGCGCCGGGTGCCGCCCTGTTTCACCTGCTCGGTGGCGGTGTTGAAGATCTTCATGAAGGAGACGGGTCCGGAGGCGACCCCGCCCGTCGAGCCCACGTTGCTGTTCTTGGGCCGCAGCCGCGAGAAGGAAAATCCCGTCCCGCCGCCCGACTTGTGGATGAGGGCCGCGTTGCGCAGCGCATCGAAGATCCCCTCCATGCTGTCCTCGACGGGGAGCACGAAGCAGGCCGCGAGCTGGCCCAGCCGCCTGCCGGCGTTCATCAGGGTGGGCGAGTTGGGCAGGAAGCGAAACGAGGTCATGAGATCGTAAAAGGCCTCCTCGATCTCGGCCGTGCGGCGCTCGTCGGCGCCGTAGGTTTTTTCGGCGCGCGCGACGTGGTGGGCGACCCGCCGGAACATCTTCTCGGGGGTTTCGAGCGGTTTGCCCTGGGAGTCCTTTTTCAGGTACCGCTTGCGCAGCACCGTCAGGGCGTTTTCGGAGAGCACAAGCCGCGGTTTCGCCGGGGCCGGCTTCTGCGTCGGGGGGGCCGCTGGCGCGATGAGGGTGTCTTCCATGGTGAGGGTCCTTACCCGCTGGGCGGAAACGTGGTCTTGACGGCGGCGGCGCACGCGCCGCCGGATTTCATTCCTTAAACAGTAAGCACGAGAAGCCTGACCTGGGAAGAAATGACGCGCCGAGGTCGTGCGACCGGCGGACGACGGATCGGCATCCATTTACCCTTTCGCACACAACATATTGTGTGTCAATCGTCAACTCGATCACAATATAGGGATCATACCCGAAAAGCATTCGCCGTATGCCCGGAACGAATAATTTTGATTTGATTCCTAAGGGTTGGGGAGTAGACCCTTGACAGACCGGCCCGGTGCTGATAAATTAAACAAAATTTAACGTTTTCCCGCCGCCTGCGACCCGCAACAAGAGGGGGAAAGATGAACCGATTGGCCGTTGCGGCCGCCTTCGCCTTCCTGGTGGGCGGTTTTCCGGGGTTCGCCGATGCCTCGGCCCTGGGGGTCGCTTCCCGCTTCAACGTCTTCGTCTTCGAAAACATCGTGCAGTGGAGGACGGACACCGAGGGCCGTGTCGCCGCCGGCGGAAACGTCTTCTACTCGGACATGTCGGTCGCGCGGCTGATCCCCGAGCGGGACGGAAACGACACCGACCCGGAGCTGATCGTGGGCGGAAGCCTTTTCGCCGGGCGCGGCAGCGTCGGCTACTTTCCCGCGGAGAACTCCGGGGACCCGGCCTACAAGCAAGGCGATATCGTCGTCGGCGGCAGGGCCTTCATCGGCAAGGACGCAGGCGGCTATCCGACCTTCACCTACGGCACGCTGAGCGAAACGACCCCCTCGCCGATCGATTTCCGTCGCGAGCGCGATCACTTGAGGGACATGGCCTCGTTCTGGGGCAGCCTTGCGCCCAACGGCACGGTCGAAAGGGCGGGCGGGGATCCCAACCGCGAAGACCTCAAGCCGAACCTCACCCTCAAGGGGTCCGATCCCCAGTTCAACATTTTCACCCTCTCCGCCTGGGACCTCGTGCGCATCGGCGATTTTCGGATCGAGGTCCCCGAGGGCGCGACGGTCCTGGTCAACATCGCGGGGAAGATCGGCCGCATGGAAGGCTTCGGTTTTTATTTCAACGGCCTCTACGGCGACCACGACACCGAGGGCCGCTTCCCCGACGAACGGATCCTCTACAACTTCTACGAGGCGACCGCGCTCAAGATCGCCGGGATCGAAGTGCACGGGACGGTCCTCGCCCCCTGGGCGAGGGTGCGTTTCTTCGACGGCCACATCGAGGGCGGGTTGATCGCGCGCTCGCTCTTCGGAACCGGGGAAGCCCACAACGAGCTTTTCCGGGGCGATCTTCCGGGCAGGCCGATCCCGGAGCCCGGAACCCTCGCCCTGGTGGCCGCGGGGCTCTTCGCGCTCGCCGCGGTCCGCCGGCTCACCCCGTGAGTCCCGCCTTTTCCTCTCCGGGATGCCGCGGGACGTGGCCGGCCGGCCCCGTTCCGCGGGCAGGGGATCCCCCGTGAGGCCCTTCGGGCACGTCGTCTTGATCGGCATGCCGGCGGTCGGAAAAAGCACGGTCGGCGTGCTCCTGGCCAAGCGCCTTCGCTTCTCCTTTCTCGACACCGACCTCGTGATCCAGCACCGCGAGGGAAAGAGCCTTCAGGAGCTGATCCGCGAGCACGGACCCGAGGGCTTCTGCCGGCTCGAAGAGCGCCATGTGCTCTCGCTTTCGTTCGAGAACTGCGTGGTCGCCCCGGGCGGAAGCGTCGTCTACCGCGAGGCGGCGATGCGGCACCTGCGGCGGGGGGGGATCTCCGTCTACCTGAGGCTCTCGGTCGAGCGCCTCAAGGAACGGCTTGCGGACCTCGATGCCCGCGGGGTCGTGATCGCCCCCGGCCGGGGCCTCGAGGAGCTCTGGGCGGAGCGCGATCCCCTCTACCGAGGCGCCGCGGACCTCGTCGTCGCCACCGACGGCCTCAGCCCCGACCAGGTCGTCGGCCGCCTCCTTGCGGAGCTGGGGGGGACTTTGCCCGCGGCTCCCTGAGACTCGCCCGGCCGACCGCCTCTTCCCCGAACCGCTCCCGGATCGAAGCCATCGCGCGATCGACCCGCTCCCACGCCGCGGACCGGGGCCGCTCTTCGCCGAAAAGAGGCGGCTGGCGGGGAGGACCCGTCGCGACCAGGCCGGTTGCGGCGAGGCCGATCAGCCGCACCGGCCGCGCGAGCGTAAACCCCTCGAGCAGGGCGAGGCCCCGGCGGTAGAGCTCGCGCGAGGAGCAGGCCGGGGAGGCCCAGGTGCGCCGCCGGGTCGTGAGGGAGAAATCCGCGCTCCGGATCTTGAGCACGACCGTGCGCGCGGCCTGGTTCGCCGCACGCAGCTCGGCGGCCACGGCCTCGGCGTGCGCGAGCAGCAGCCGCGTGAGCAGCTCCCGGTCGCGCGTGTCGCGGTCGAGGGTGCGCTCGCTGCCGAAGGAGCGCGGGGGCGGAGGCGGGGCCGCAGGTCATCCGGATCGAACCCCCCGGGCAACTCCAGGAGCAGGGGGTCGTCACCTACATCATCCCGCTGCACTTCATCCCCTCCGATGAAATGCTCAAGATGGTCCAGGTGTTCCTGTCCAGCGGGGCGACGGTAGTCGACTTTGCGCCAAGCAACATGCTGCTGATTACCGACTATCCCCGCAACCTCGAGCAGGTGCTGACCCTGGTCGACCTGCTGGATACCCGGTACTTCGATCTCAACACGGTGGATCTGATTCCCATCCGATTCAATCAGGCCAAGGACGTGGCGGAGGACTTGGGAAAAGTGTTTGCTTCCGGGGATTCTGCGGCGGGGGTCAGGATCGTCGCCATCGAGCGGCTCAACAGCATCCTGATCGTGACCCGTTCACCGCAGGTCTTCCAGGAGGTGGTGCGTTGGATCGGCCGTCTCGATGCGCCGTCCAGTACGAGCAATCTCAAGACTCACGTCTATCAGGTGGAGAACAACACCGCCGTGCAGATAGCCCAGATCCTGGGTGAGCTCTTCCAGGACGGCCTCGGTTTGCCGTCGTCCGCCACCGCGGAGGCGACGGATCAGGAAGGTCGCCTCGCCCGCGAAGCAAACGCCGCCCAGCGTTCCGCCTATCGTGACCCGGGTTTTGTGGAAAGCGGATCGCGCTACGACCGTCTCGGGGCCTTGGGTTCCCGCGGCTTGGGGGGATACGGAGGCTATGGCGGGTACGGCGGCAGCTACGGGGGTTACGGCGGCTACGGCGGATACGGCGGATACGGCGGAGGGCTCGGCGGAGGTTACGGCGGACTGGGGATGAGGGAACTGGGACCGGCCCTGTCGGCGTCGTCGCAGTCCCAAATCCGGGCAATCTACGCCGGCAACGTCAAGATCGTGGTCAACGAGTTCAACAACTCCCTGATCATCCAGGGCACCGAGGCGGACATCCAGTTCATCCTGGATACCGTACGGCAGTTGGATACCTTGCCCCGGCAGGTGGTGATCGAGGCCCGCATTTTTTCAGTCGAACTGCGGGATGAGCTGAGTCTGGGGGTCAACGCCTTCCTCCAGTCCAGGGGCCTGGGGGCGGTGGACAGCAACAACAAGCCGGTTCCCGCCACCAGTGGCTCCCTCAAGGATGGCGTGTTTACGGCCACCACGCGGGCGGTGATCGGCGGGGAAAGAGAGCTGCAGGCGATCCTGAGGGCGCTGCGGGACAAAACCAACGTCGAGATTTTGGAGGCGCCGCGGGTGCTGGCTCTGGACGGCACTCCGGCGTCGATCAACATCGGTGCGGAAGTGCCCGTCACCTCGGCGTCCTTCGGCAACCCCCTGCAGTCAGGCAATACGAACTTTATCAACTCCATCCAGTTCCGGCCCACCGGGACCACCCTGCTGATCGTTCCCAGAATCAGCGCCAGCGGAATCGTGACCATGGACCTGGTGCTGGAGGTGAGTTCGGCAACGGGTCCGGCCCTGACTCCGACCATCAACCGGAACTATATCCAAAGCTCGTTCATCGTCCGCGACGGCCAGAGTGTGGGGATCGCCGGCCTGATCAGCGACTCCCATAATGTCGGCCGGACGCGTGTGCCCCTGCTTGGCGACATTCCGATTCTGGGAGCGATCTTCGGTACCACCACTCGCACCGACCGCCGGTTCGAGCTGGTTATTTTCATCACACCGAAGGTCATCCGAAGCCTGCCCTCTTCAACGGAGTTGACGCTGGAATTCAAGCGGGCTTTGCGGAATGCCTACGAGTACATCGAGCACATGGAGGCGGAACAGGAAGAGCTGATCAACCGCCGCCGGCTGGAGGAACTGGATTCCGGCAGACGTCCGCAGTAGACCGTGGAAGGAGAGCCGGGATGGGGGGGCTACCGGTGAGGCTTGGCCTGGCCGGCGACCCAACGGCTGATGTCGTCCACGTAGTTGAAGACCACCGGGATCTGGAAGGTGCGGAGCTCCTCCCCTACCTGCAGCTTCAGCTCGACTTCGGAGGGGACGTTGGCTTGGTCGGGAACCTCCACCAGTTCCATCAGGATCCGATCGCTTGAGCGGGAGGCCACCACCTCCACTGGAGAGGCCACCCGAAGCCGCTGTGGATCGAACTCGAGCCCCACTACTTTCACCGGCTCAGGCAACCCGTTGCGGATGGTAATGGCGGCGGGTTGCCGGGGCGATAACGCGTAGAACCTGAGCTGGGGCGGAAAAACCTCCAGGGTTTCCGGCATTCGCCGGCTTGCCAGTTCCCGGGCCCGTGCGCGCACGCGTTCGACAATGGGCACCGGCTGGGGGACGCGGACTTTCCAGCCGCTGTCGGTCCACTCCCAGGTCTCGGTGATCTCCTGGGGAACCCGGGAGTTCATCATCAGCCGCTGGATGCTCACCGTCACCCTGGCCGAATCAGGTGTCGGCTGCTCGATGCTGATGACTTTCCAATCCGAGAAAGAGCCCTCGGTTCTTCGGATGAAGTGGTTCAGGTCGTCGGGGTGGACGTAGCGGAGGGCCCCGGCCTTGTCCTGTTTCTGGAGGAGATCCCAGTACGCCGCCACCGCTGCCTCCAGGTCGGTGGTCCCCTGGGCGGTTTGGGCAGCGGCGGGAAGGGCTCCCTGCCCGGGTGACGGTGGGACCGCCTGCAAGGTGAGCACGAACCAGAGAGCGAGATGAAGCATGGTGGAAAAGAAAAGGGGCTGGTTTGAAGCCAGCCCCTCCTCAAGACCCCAAAAACTGCGGAGCGCTTACTCGACCGTGATTCCCTTGCCGGTGAAATCGCTCTGCAGCGGGAAGGCCTGCTGGCTGAAGGCCGACTCAAAGGTGTTCACGTAAGTGCCCACCATGGCATCGAACTCACCCACGAAGTAGCAGTAGCCGACGAACTCGTCCACGGTCTTGTCGAAGCCGAGCTCGGCCAGCACTTCGTCAATGAAGAAGATCCAGGTGGCGCCGGGGACCAGCTTGCCCTCGGCGTTCAGGCCGGTACCCACCGCCGGATTGGAGCCGCTGGCAAAAACGAATACTTCAGGTCCGCCTTCGGCAAGCGTGTTGTAGCAGAACACCCACACCTGGCCTTCGGTGTCGGATCCGGTGGGGAAGCCGCCGAATGTCACCCCTTCGACCTGGGGAGTGCCCAAAGAATTGCTCACGGAAATGGCCGTCCGCGTGCCGTCCGGCAGGGACGCCACGTAGGCCGCAACCGTCGCAGAGAAATCCGTGGTTTCATCGCCCTGCAGGAAGACTTTCGCGTCGGCTCCTTTGGCGGCCATGGCGGGCACAGCCATAGCCAGCGCCAAGACGGAGAAAACCAAAAACAACTTACCCTTTCCCATTCTCTCCACTCCTTTCACCTTGCAATTCGAAATTGTGATGATTCCTTTGAGAACCCCTCAAAAGCTCTCGAAAACAACGGTTTATTCTACAGCAACCGATGTATCGGGGGTCAAGCCGAATTTCCCTGAAAGCCAACCGATCCGTATGTTCACCTCTCAGTCTCGCACGCGCTGGGCCTGGCGGTAGGTCCGGACCGCTTCGTGCACCAGCCCCTGTTGCCGGTAAAGTTTGCCCTTCAGCATCAGAAGCTGGAATTCGCTTTCGTCCCCGTGCAAACGGCGCAAGGCACTGTCGATCACCTGGTGACCCAAGTCATATCGCCGGGCTGCCATCAGTCCGTTGACGATCACCCACACTTCCTTGACCACCAGCTGCTCCTGTTCACCACTGAAACCAAGTGCCAGGATCTTCTCAAACTCCGGCAGCACCCGATCGAATTCGCCCTGTTCGATCAGGATGGCAATGATCTCGTGTTGGGTCGCCGCCACCCGGAGAGCAGCGTCCTCCGCAGAAGACACTTCCACGGCGCCGAGCGTTGCCGGCATCCATGTCAGGCACAAGAGCAACAGGAGCAGACGGCACTTCGTGCTCATTGCGTTTCTCCCCCACCCTTGAAAGGATTTCCCCGCTGGTTTCGGGCGAACTCGAAAAACGGGTTATCGTTCTCGACCGGTGCCATGAACGGGTTGCCCGAGGCCTGGATACGGAAGGAGTCCAGTTCCGCCAGCCATCGCTCCGACGCCTGGTCGCCCGGCTCCTGGATGCGCACCGCCACCAACCCGCTCAGAACCAGCAGCAAGGCAGATGCCGCATAGGCCCACTGGGGCATCTGGATCCAGCGCCACCAGCTCCGCTCTTGCGGAACCCGAGTCTCGCGCCGTCGGCGGCGCAGCTCGCCCTCGAGCCGCAGCCAGAGACCGGGCGGTGGTTCCAGTTGCTCCGCCGAGGACAGAGCGTGGCCCAACCGGCGCTGGACTGCCAGAAAACGGGAGCAGCCGGCGCAGGTGGACAGGTGGGCTCGCAACCGCTTCTCTTCGGCCGGCAGGAGGGCGCCGTCCAGCCAGGCACTGATGTCAATCTGCCACCGCTCGCAACTCATCGACGGCCTTTTGCCAGGTACGAAGAGACAGCCTCCTTGATCGCCAGACGGGCCCGGTAAATGTCTGTCTTTACCGACAACAGCGACCGTCCAACCACCCCGGCAATCTCCTCGTAACTCATCCGCTCAAACACCGCCAGGATGAAAACATCCCGGTACTTGGGACGCAGCGACCGGAGGGAAGCTTCGACCACCTGCTGCAGTTCCGAGCTGAGGACCAGTTCCTCCGGATCCAGCCCGTAGCTGTCGTCCTGAAGGAACTCGAAGTAACCTTTCTCGTCGTCATCGATGGAAACCTCAGCTTTTCTCCGGGTCCGCCTGATCCGCTGGTAGACCTCGTTGCGGGCAATCCGAAACAGCCAGAATCGGAACTGCCCCACGTCCCTCAGGTTCGGCAACTCCGAATACGCCTTGAGAAACGTGTCCTGGGTCAGGTCCTCGGCCTCTTCCGGCGATCCCGCCAACCTCGCAATGAAGTTGAAAACGGGCTTCGCGTAGTGGTCATAGAGAGCCTGGAAATCATCCAGAGAGCCATTCCTGGCCCGCTCGACAATGAGCTCCAGTTCTCGAGGACTGATCTCGGGCGACATGTGGACCGGGGACTGTAGCCTATCATGCTCTCCGCCCAGCCTTGCTCCGCAGTCGACCCACTCAGCCGAACCCTACCCAAAAGCACCGATAGAAGATGGCTGAGGCGGTCAAAAGTTGCAGCCTCAGCCCCACTCTGTCCGGGCAACGTTGCCTGCGGGCAGCCGCCATGGCGCATCCGGCTCAGACTACTAGCGTGAATGATAGTTACTTAGTTAGTCAGTTAAAGACCACCCGACGACTTTTCCTTTGCTTCATCGGGCCCCGCGGGTTAAGATGGTTCCCGGTCTTTCTTTGGAGAGCAGGTTCAGGTGCATCACGAGCACGGGAAAGTTGGGGTCCCGATCACGCGACTGGGCCGCCGTGTGCTTTGGTACACGCTGTCGGCGATCCTCCTGCTTTCGCTGCCCACTTTCAGCGACCTGCGCCCGCGCGTGGGTGGGCCCCTCACCCGCCTGATGGAGGGCATGGGCTTCAGCCGGGCCCCGGATGCTGCGCCGCCCGCCCGCCCCGCCGCCGCCCGCTGGCCGGCTCCAGCCGCGGACCAGTCTGAGGGGTTCGGCCGATCGGGGTTTGTCGGGGGCGCCCAGATCTTCGGGGAGCCTTTGGGGGTGCCACGGGCCGCTTCGCCCGTCCCCAGGTCCGAACGGCGCCGGGGATTTCCGGTTCCACCGCCCCGTCCCGCGCCCTCAGCCGTGCAGGCAGTCGCCGCCGGAGGCCCTCCTCCGGTGGCCGGACAGGCTGCGGTTCCCGCGGCCTCCAGCTTGGTTCCTGAACTGATCGGCGAGCTCTCCCGACTGGAACGCGAGTACGACGATCTGGCCTCCCGCCTGTTCCCCGCCTCGGCTCCCCAACTCGGTTTTTTCGGCTCCGGCTCCCTGGCCAATCCGTTTGCTGAGGCCCTCTTTGGCGGCGGCGGCGGTAACAGCAGCGGCGATCCTCCGGCCGGTAACGACGGCAATGGCTCGGGCGGGAATTCAGGAGGAACGCCGGGCGGAGACGGCGGCAGCGGCTCCGGAGGCGGGCAAAACCCCGGGGGTGGCGACAATCCCAATCCGCCGCCTCCACCCAACGATCCCGGAAGCGGTGACTCGGAGCCGACCCCGGTTGACTCCAGCACTTTCCTGGTCCTGGGACCGTATGGTGCCGATGCGGCTGAGCTGGCCTTTCGCGGCGTCCGGCGGAATGACGGCAGCCTGCTGTTGGACAACGGCCTTGAGCTGAACCTGTTCTCCGGTGTGGTCGGCCCGGGCCGCCCGGTGCACGTTTTCGAAAGCGGGCGGCAGATCTTTAGCGGCGACATTCAGCGGGACGGCATCCTCGACCTTTTCGTCACTCTGGAGGCCCCACTGGGGACTGCGGTTTCAGGACACCGGCTGGCCGGCGGTCTGCTGCAACAGTGGATGTTCGGTTTCTTCCTTTATGACCGCGTGGTCTCGTTCGCCCTTTTCGACTATGACGGGGACGGCCGCGAGGAGTTCGTGGCGATTTCAGCCAGAAGCTCGAACCTCATCCTTTTCCGCATCCGCAACGGCGAGCTCGAATACTTGAGGGAGCTGAGCCTGCCGCTGAATCCGGGCCTGCTGTCGGTGAGCCGGGACTCGATCCGGCAGGACCAGGCCCAGCTCCAGGTATTTGACCGCAGCCTGAAGAATTCGGTCACGTTCGATTCCCGCTTTCCCGGTGTCTATTCCTTCGCCCGTCCTTCCGGTTTCCGCGCGGCTCAGGACCTGGCGGTCCCCGAGGCCGCCGGCGATGTCGTCCGCCATTACCGCCTGCTGACTTACCTGGACCGCATGGTGCTGGCGGAACTGGTGGGGGATCAGTATCGCGTCATCGGCAGCTTTTACACCGGCGGCGGCATTCCGACCGTCCTGGTGGGCGATTTCCTGGCCGACGGGAGCCGCCAGACTGTCTTCCTGCCCTGAGACTTTCCGGTCGCTGAGACATCTTCTCCCTCTCTGGGAACTCCCCAACAAGTCCCGGCTCATGGACGGTCCGTTCCTGGGCGGGAGATGGACAAAGGTCTAAAGGTTCATCGGTTGGCGGGAACCTTTCTGGCGGGGTTCAGGAGTCGGAAGCCGGCGGCGGTCCCGCCGGCGGGAATGACTCCGGGCTGGTTGATGGCGGGGGAGGAGAAGACGAGGTCGCTCATGGCTCGAAGCGTGCGGTATGCAACGCTGGTTGCTTTGTTCTGTGCGTTGTTCGCCATCCAGGCGGAACCGGGAGCCCGGGCGTCGGGACCGGGTGCCCCGGCGCTGACCTTTCTGCAGGCCGAAGCGACGGCGGCGAGGCGGGCGGTTTTCGCCCACTTTCTGGCTTACGTCCCGGACCCTTCCAACTCCGGGCTGGCAGTCGACGGGGCCATCTCGGTGAGCAATGTCTGCGCTTCGCCTCCTGAAGTCGCCCTGTTTATCGGGGACGCCTCCCCCAAGGGTCGGGTGATCCTCCACCTCTACCACCTGGACGGGACCCACATCAGCTATGTGACCGGCCCGAGCTCGCCCGGCGCCGGCCTCGATGCGAATGGGGAGCTGGGACCGGGGCAAACCTGGACGGTGCGCCTGGCAGAGGTCTTGGCGGCGGCGCGAGGGGTCCCCGAAACTGAGGTCACCGACTTCCGGGGCTATGCCTGGATTTTGGCGGAATTTGACTGTCTGGCGGGAACTTACACCAACACGATCTTCGGCTTGGGCTTCAGCCAGGCGTACGAGATGTCTCCCGCCATGGGACAAGGGGGGTTCTTTGGAGGAGTCCAGGTCCCGTCGCCCTGACCGGGACGTCCGCGGATCGGTTCTGTCGGCGCCGGCTGGGTCCCCGCGCCTTCCCCGGCGGCAGGCCGGCCGCCGGCTCTTTCCGTTGGCACTCTGCTGGATCGCGACGCTGCCGGCGGCGGCCGCCGGGACCCCATCCTCCTCCCTGACCGAGCGGGTGGAGGCTTTCTGGCAGGCCGTGCGGGCCCAGGATCCGGATCGGGCGGCGGCCCTGGTCGAGCCGGACGCCAAAACCAGGTTCCGCTCCCGAACCCTGCTGCCCATTCATTCCTGGCAGCTGGTGAGGGTCGACCTGGCCCCGTCCGGCAGCTCGGCGCTGGTGGTGGTTGACTGCGTCCTGCGCCACGCCCTCGGCCGATTCCCCACCCGGGTCACCCAGCGATGGAATCTTCGCGGTTCCGACTGGTGGCTGGAAGTGGTCGAAGCTTCGCCGGCCAATCTCAATCAGTTGTTGTACGGCTCGCGGACGGACATGCCCAGGCGGACGACTCCCGGCCCCTGAGCCCCCGGCGGAACCCTTCGGCCCAGGCCAGCGAGCCCAGCAGCAGGGCCGGCAGAAGGAGTGCGGCCCGTGCTGCCTCACCCGGGGCGGCCCGGGCCAGTCGCCCCATCACCCGGGGGACCCTCACCGCCGGCAGCAGCCAGGCGGTTTCCGGCAGCCTCGCCAACGACGATCCGGGCAGGCGACGGATGCGGCGCAGGCGCCCGCTCCAGTATCCGAGCTGCAGAAGATGGGCGAGCATCTCCCCCCAACGGGATCGGTGGTAGTGCTGGACACCGGTGGAACCCTCGAACCACGCCGGCCGCTCCAACCCCTGAAAGAACAGGAGGTCTTCCGCCATGGCCCAGGCCGGCTCGAACCCCCCCGCGTTGAGGAACACCTCCCTGGCGATCAGCAGGTTGCTGGTGGACAGGAAGCGCTTCGGTCCGGAGGCGGTACCCGGGATGAACTCGGAAAATTCAAGCCAGTGCTGAACGGCGCACGCCACGCCCGCAGGATTCGCATTGCCCACGTAGCCTCCCGCCGCCGCGGGGCGATCGCCTGCGTTGAGACAGCGATACAGTATCGACAGCCAGTCCGGCTCGGCGATCACATCAGCATCCAGGAAAGCCAGAACCCGGCCTCGGGCGTGGGCGGCGCCGAGGTTTCGGGCGGCCCCCGGCAAATGCCGGTCGCCCGGCTGAATCAGCCGGGTTTGCGGGTAGCGGGCCCGGATCCAGCCGGACACGTCTGTCCCGGAAGAATCGACCACCAGGACTTCGTAGCCGGGACACGATCGCTGGGCGAATACGGAGCGAAGGGTGAACCCCAGGGTACGCAGGCTGTGAAACGAGGGGATGATGAAACTGACTTCCGGTGCTTCCATTTCAGCCTGCCAGATCAGTCCAATGCCTCCCGGCCGTCGTCTGGCCGCAGGGGAAGCCTGAATCCGTCACGGGCTCCGCTCCAGATCGCCCCCGCTCGGCGGAGACGGAGGGTGAGCAGATTCCAGCCCAGGCTGGCGGCGGCGGTGAGCCCATATCGGAACCACGCCGCCGGTCCGGCACGATGTTTGCGTAGAAACAGCACGGCATTGCGCCGGGTCCAGTAGATTTTGTAACGCGGTTGGTGCCGGGTGGAGTGCCCGCCCGCGTGCTCCACTTCCGCCGCAGGACAATAGATCACCGGGAAACCCGCCTGCCGGGTCCGGTAAAGGAAATCCACCTCTTCGTGGTACATGAAGAATTCAGGGTCAAAGCCTCCGGTGCGGTGGAAAACGTCCCGGTGGATCAGCAGCACGGTTCCCAGCAGGATGTCCACTTCGCGCTCGCGGCTCCATTCCGGTTGGGCGGCGGGGGCGTTCTTGCCCACCAGACGTGCCGCCACGTGGTCCCAGGTGAACCGGCCCCAGGCCGCTTCCAGACGATGGGGGCGGGCCGCCTGGAGCACCTTCGGACCGAAAACGCCGGGTCCGTGACGGCGGGCGGCCTCCACCAGAGCGGAGACGGCCCCCACGCCGAGGCGCACGTCGTTGTTCAGGACCAGGTAGTAGGCAGGCAGCAATCCCGCGGCCTCCCGATGGCAGCGGGCGACCGCCAGGTTGATGGCGGCCCCGTAGCCGACATTGCGCTCGAGCCTCCACACCGCGAGATCCGGGAATTCCCCCTCCAGCCGTTGGTCCGAACCGTCGGTGGAGGCATTGTCCACCACCACGATCCGCAGCCGGGGATAGTCGCTGCGAGCCAGGCTCCGCACCGTTTCGACCACCTGTTCGCCTCCGTTCCAGTTCACGCAGAGGGCCAGTACGGAGTCATCACTCGCCATAGATTCCTGAAACCTTGGGGAAAGGCTCGCTGCAGCCTTTTCCGTTTGCGAAGGGCGAGGGGGGTTGCCCGGCATCCCGCCCCGATTCCCCGAACAAAGGCTCGACTGTGCCCGGCCTTCAAGACGTGAAACAGAAAGCTCTTTGACCACCCCCACCACAACCACGGCAGGTGTCGCCACGGCTGGTACATGACCATCAGTATCCAGCGGTTGCGGGTGATCCAGTAAACCCTCCGCGCAGAATAGAACGCCTGCGGCGGCCCGCCGGATGCCGAAGCCTTGCGTTCGGGGTCTGAGGCCGCCTCGCGGTGGTACACCACCGCCTCCGGGAGGTAGGCGCAACGATAGCCGTACACCCGCGCCCGCAGACTCAGTTCCACATCCTCCAGGTACATGACGAAGTCCTCGTCGAAAAACCCGATGCGTCGCAGCATCTCCATCCGGTAGAAGGCAGCGCCTGCACTGGCGCCCATCACCTCCTCGAGGACAGCATAGCGGTCCGCCTCCTCGCCCCAGCCCCGTTTGGTGGGGAGGCCGGTACGGCTGTACAGGTCGCCGGCCCCATCCAGCCGCTGGGGATGGTCCGCCTGCAGCATCCGGCTGGCGAAGAAGCCAAAGTCCGGCGACGCTTCCTGCAGCGCTTTCAAACCCGCCTCCGCCCACCGTTCCGCCGGTTCAGCATCGTTGTTCAGGAGAGCTGCGTAGGGGCTGCTGACGAGCTCCAAACCTCGGTTGGCCGCAGCCGCGAAGCCCAGGTTCCTTTCCAGGGAGAGCAGAGTCACCTGGGGATACGCCTCGCGCACCAGGGACGGGGTGTCGTCGGTGGAAGCGTCGTCCACCACCAGGATGTTTACGGCTGCGGTCTGGCGGGACAGGGCGTCCAGGCAGCGACGCAGCAGGTCCCGTCGGTTCCAGGTGGGGACGATCACGGTCAGCTCAGCGGCTTGCGATGTCACCTTGGGATCCCGCGTCCTTTCCCTCCAGCACGCCCAACATATAGTAGTAAGTCATCAGGTCCGGATAGAACCGGGACAGGTCCGGCCAGTTACGATACTCGGTCAGGCGGCACAGGATGCCCAGCAGACCCATTTTCAAACGCCGCAGGCGGCTGCAGGAAGGCAGGTTGTCGATCCCCAGCAGGCTTGCCGCCTCCGGATGCAGGCGGTAGAACTTCCATGCAGATCGGCCCACCCGGCGCTGGCGGAGGGCAAAACTTCGCAGATCCAGGTGATGTTCGTGGTAGGCCCTGGCCTTCTCGGCGTACACCAGACGCATCCCTTTCCGGCGCAGCCGCAGGCTGAGTTCAATATCTTCCCACCCGTATTCCTGGAAGCTCTCGTCGAACCCCCCCGACTCCAGGAAACGCTGCCGGGAGATGGAGAGGTTGCTGGTGTAGAAAAAGTTGAAAGGAACGTCCAGAGGGTCCTGGATCAGGGCGAAACCGAACTGCCAGCCATATTCTCCGATGTAGTTGAGAAAGCGGGTGCGCCGGAATTCCGGCGGCCAGGTGGTGTAGCCGATGACGGAAGTTCGGCTGGCGGCAGGGTCCGGATCCAGACGGAGATGAGCCGCCAGGTGTTCGGCCAGGAACCCGGGAGCAGGGATGATGTCGTCGCCCAGGAACACCAGCCAGCGGCCGCAGGCGTGGCGGGCTCCGAGATTGCGGGCGGCTCCCTGTTTGCGGTTGGTCTGGTACAGATAGTGGAGGGGGACCGCGGCCTCCTGCTGGAGCCGGGCCACCGCCGAGGCCGTGGAGTCGGTGGACCCGTCGTCGACCACCAGCACTTCGAATTCCGGCGCCTCCCCCTGACGCAGCAGAGCCTCGAGCGTCCGGGTGAGGACGTCGCAGCGATTCCAGGTGGGGATCACCACGCTAAGCTGCAAACCAGGCCCTCCATGCCCGGCGGCAGGCGGCCGCCAAACCCTCCTCGCGACAGACCTCCAGGAAGCGCCGCCAGCGGGGGCGGGGATGGACGGGCGCCGGCGGGTGAAGCACCGCCGCCAGCCCCTGCTGTTCAATCCGCTCCAGTTCACGGCGGGCGGTGCGCAGGCGCTCCTGGGCGAGGCTGGGAGCGGTGTCCAGGGCCCGGACAAAGTCCTCCGTACAGAAGACTTCATCGAGCCGCAGGCTCCGGATCAGATCCAGCTCGGCGGCCATGTATTCGGCGTCCAGAACGATGGGCCGCAGGGGATCGGAGAAGAGCGCGAAGAGTTCCGCGTCGGTACGGCGCCGAGCGGCCTGGATGCGCCGTCGCTTCTCCAGAATCCGGGGCAGGAGTTGGATCATGTCGTCCACCGCCACCAGATGGTTGAAAGCGTCCAGCAGATTTTCGAGCGCCTGAGGATCTTTCGCCTCCAGCACACGGGTCGCCGTGTCGTGCCAGAGATAGAACGCCTCCCGGTTCACTCCCGAGCAGCGAACCGCGCGTTTCAGCGCCAGCAGCACCGCCAGCGGAACGATCCTGCGAAAGTGATCGGAATCGTAGTTCTTGACGATGGTCAACAGGGCGTTCCGGTGCATCAGGTAGCGCATCTTGGGAAGGCTGTGGGCCTGGAAAGTCCCGTGTCCGCGATGGTACACGCATGAGTGGGGGGCGAGCCGAACTTCCCGGCCGCTGAGCCAGAGCCGCCAGCCCAGGTCGACGTCTTCAAAAATGGCGAAGTAGTCTTCGTCGAATCCTCCCATCTCCAGAAAGACATCGCGGTGGATGAACATGGCTCCGCCGCAGGGAAACAGCACGCGGTCGGGAGTTGACACCGACGCCACCAGCTCCCCCAGGTCCCGCTGGAGGGCGTAGCCCAGATACTGAAGGGAGGATCCGTTGTAGTCGATCCGGACGCCCTCCCAGTCCAGGATGCGGGAGGCGACGCAGGCAGCCGATTCCAGTTTCGGCACCGCAGCGGCAATCCACTCCGGATGACAACGCATGTCGTTGTTGAGAAATGCCAGCACCGGTCCCCTGGCGGTCTGGGCCGCTTGGTTGCATGGCGATGCGAAGCCAAGGTTGCGCTGGTTGCGCAGGATCCTGACCTGGGGAAACCGGCGGCGGAGGAACTCCACCGAGTCGTCGGTGCTGCCGTTGTCCACCACGATCACTTCTCCGGGACCCAGGGGCAGCAGACTTGGCAGCAGTACCTCCAGGTGACCCCGGCCGTTCCAGTTGACAGTGATGACTGAGACGTCAGCAGCGGACAGGGACATGGGGGGACTGGAAAATCAATGCCTCGAGTTCACGGTCACTCCTCCGCCGGCGGCGCTGGACCGCCCGGCGCAGGCGCAACGTCTCCGGCAGGAAGACCAGGTTCCAAAAGAGATTCCGGACCTGGGCCAGCTTTCGGGGCCAGCGCTGCCGCAGGGCCGCCAGCCTCATAACCATCCGGAGGGCGTTCCGGGCCTCGTAGTTCTTGAGCAGGGAACGGATGTTGTTGCGTTCTCCCAGCACCTCACGCCACATCAGACCGCGATGGACGCGGGTGGATCCGCCGAAATGGTGGTACACCACAGCCTCGGGTTCGGTCACGATCCGGTACCCGGCCAACCAGCAACGCCAGCCGAAATCGACGTCCTCATGGTACATGAAGAATCGTTCGTCGAAACCGCCCAGTTCCAGGAAGACGTCGCGCCGAAACAGGGACGCCGCCGCCGGTGCGAAGAGGACGTCCGCCGGCTGGTCGTACTGGCCCCGGTCTTCTTCCAGCATTCCCCGATCCCACGTGTAGCCGAGCATGTTCATGCAGCCGCCGACGCCGTTGAGGAGATGGGGCTGTCGGGCGAGGCGCATCTTGGGGGCGACGGCGGCCAACTGGGGATCCTCCCTGGACCGGCGGACCAGAGCCTCGAGCCAGCCTGCGTCGGCCTCGAGGTCGGTATTCAGAAAGACGATGAGGGGAGTGTGAGCCGCAGCGGCGGCCAGGTTGGCCGCCCGGGCAAACCCCAGGTTAATGGTCTGGGGAAGGAGCCGAACCCAGGGGAAGTCAGCGGCCACCAGACTCAGGCTGTCGTCGGCAGAGGCATTGTCGATCAGCAGGGTCTCGACAGGCTCGCGACTCTGACGGCGCAGGCTTCCGAGCAGGGCCGGCAGGTGCTCTGCGCCGTTGTAGTTGATGATGGCAAGAGTGACTTCGGCGGCTGCCTGCGGGCTGGTCTGAGGGGACGTGGAAGTCAAGGAACTCTCCTGAGGCGTCGTTGCAGCCGTTGCCAGGCCAGGCGCCACAGCGGGGTGGAGCGGAGTCGCTGGAGTGCCTGGTCCAGCCGGTCCCGTTCCATTCCGAGGCGTTCAAGATCCGCTTTGAGGGTCGCCAGTTCGTCGGCCTGCAGTTCCGCCAGCCCGATACGCGCGTTGGCCAGGAACTGGGCGTCCTGCAACGCCTGCTCGCAAGCGGTCACCCAGCGGTGGAAGCGGGCGACCACCGGTGCCGGGACGAGTTCCAGGCAGGTGCCGGGGGCATCCGGCCGAGGGGAGGCAGGGTGGGCCTCCTCCTGCTGCAGGCCGATCGGTCCCGGCGGCTCCCGGTATTGGGTCCGGCCGGTCAGGATCAGGTAGACCGAGCGGTAGGCCGGCTCTCCCCGGTCGGCCGCATAGCGGGTGGAGTTATAAGCCTCATTCCATTCCCGGAACAATCTCCAGTCGGGTACCCGGAAAAAGAGCTGGGTGAGGGCCTGGGCGTCCACCCAGCCCGGCAGGCGGCCGCTGGGAAAGCGGGAGACACGGCAGCCGCGTTCCTCGAAGAACTGCCGGACCAGACCGGGTTCCGGCAAGCCCAGCGCGGCATGTTCCTCCAGGAAGGAATGTCCTTTCATCAGTCCCTCCTTCAGACGGGCCTCGGCCGCGGTCACCGCGGGGCCGGCTTCGGGACACCCGATGATGAGGGCTCGGGCCGCCACCCGTTCCAGCTCCGCCAGAAAACGCCGGCGATCGCCCGGGGGAATGTGTTCGAGGACATCCAGCGACACCACCAAGTCGAAGGAGGCGTCCTGGAAAGGCAGGTCCAGGGCATCGGCGGCGACGTGGTCCCAGTGGTCCAGCTGGCGGAGGTCGCAGGTGACGACCCGCACGGCCGGATTGACGGCAGCGAAGAAGTCCCGGGACACTGCCAGGTGTCCCTCCCGGTCGCCCAGCACTCCCCCCACATCAAGCACGGATTGGGGCGCAAGGGATGCCGACAGCTCGGCGGCGAGGCGATACCGTTGATGGAGGTCGAAGGGCACCCCCAGGGTCAAGCGGATGGGGTCCAGGGGGGTGGTTTCCAGACAGAGCCGTCCCAGTTGGAGAGGGGTCCCGGCGGGCAGCACGCGAAAGTGCAGATGGTGGCCGCCTTCCGGCAGCGGGACGCCCTCGATACTCAGTGGGTACTGCCGGGATTCGGTGGTGAACTGGATCTGTTGCAGGGGAAGATCATTGAGCTGAACTTCCAGCGAGCCGAGACGTCCGGTGGTCAGCGCTTCGGCGCTCACGTTCAGCCGGGCACAGGGGCCCGGGTTGTAAACATAGAGGGACGCGCCTTCCGGGCCCACCGACCGGTATGCGGCCTGAAGTGGACCCCAGCCGGTGCGGGGTACTGCGGACAACCCGCTGCTTTGCACGAAATCGGGAGTTTCCCCAATGCAGTCGTGCTGAAAAATCGCCAGTCTCCGCACCAGGGGAGACGTTTCGCGACAGGCGAGGAACTGGAAGTTGTATGGGGGGCCCGAGAACCGGAACTGGACCTTGAGTCCCAGTTCGGTCAGGAGCTTGAGCCAGAAGGAGGGGGGGCGTTCGAAACAATGGGTGGGTTCCGGACGGTGGAAAAACAGGGGGTCCGGGGTTGCTCCCGCCAGCAGACCGTCGGGAGCGAGGACACGAACCGCCTCCTCGAGACAGCGCCACGGGCGTTCCAAGTGTTCGAGCACGTCGAACAGGGTGATGACATCGGCGGTTGCGTCGCCCAACGGCAGCTGATGGACGTCGGCCCGAGCCAGCCGGTGCGAGAGGGACGGCTCCTGGGACAGGGCCCAGGTGCTGGCGTCGAGGCCGAAGCTGCGGTAGCCGCGCAGTTCGGCTTCGCGTACCAGGTAGCCGTAAGCGCACCCCAGATCCACCAGGGTCCCCCCGGGGACGACCTGGGCGATGACATCCAGCCAGGCGCTCCAGTCGGGATGTGCCGCCGCATAGCCCTCAGGGGGATAACCGCTGGTGACGCCGTGGAAGTAATCGCGGTCGTAAGGCACGGTCGACCGGTGGGTCTGGTGTTTCCAGACGCGGTCGTGGAAGCGGATTCGCGACGGCTGCTCAGGAGGCGGCACAGGAGGGTATTGTAAACGGCTGCGGGGGGTGGCGCGACGGGCGGCGCCCCGGCGGCCGTTGTTTGGGGAGGTGGTTGGTAGCGGGGCAGCGCCGGTTGGGCACCGATTTGTTGCGACTTTTCCAGGGGCAGGGCATCTTCTCTCCCCGTAACTGCAAACCGGGGTCGACACGGAGAGCTCAAAGTTTAGGTGATTAGTTGTTGCCACCTGTGGGATTCTCCTGTAAGATGGGCCGGTCGGAGAGTTCCGAGCAGTTGGGGATTTGTCCGAAAACAGGTCTGAGAGTTGGAGTTACTGACCCAAGGTAAACAGTGTAAGGAGGAGTCAATTTCATGAGCAAACACAAGCTTCTACTGGTTCTTGGCGTGCTGGCCGTGGTACTGGCCTTCACGCCGGGCCTCTTCGCCCAGTCCAACCCGAAGGCTGGCTACGCGGAGTGGGTGACGGAGGCTCAGTCACGGAACATCCCGGCGGGGTCGGTGAACGATCCGGGGTCCCATCTCACCTACATCCTGGACACCGGTGTCAACGCCCGGAAGGAGTTCGGCACGGAGCTCAGGAACAAGACCAATTCCGTTCTGGTGGACATGGCCTCCAAGCTGGACACCGACGGGGACGGGAACCTGGATCCCGGCGCAATCATCCAGAACTACGTCGCCATCACCAATACCCATCCGACGATGGCGGTGACGATCCACTTCCGTTATTACAATGACAACTGCGAGGACGTGCTGGACTTCCTGGTGCTGCTCACCTGCAATGACACGCTGTTGTTTGATCCGTTCAACTACGTGATCCCGGCGACGGGCAACCTGAACACCGGCAACCGCTTCTTCAAGGCGTCGGCGAATCAGGTCCTGACGCCGATCCCCACGTTGCAGTGGGGTTCGGGCCGGTTTGTTCTGACCGCGGCTGCTTCGGGCGCGAACATCGACGAAGACGATGATGCGGAAATCCTGTTCCCGAGGGAGCTCGGTGAGACGGAGGATGGCAACTGCAACATCAACTATGAGCAGAACTCGGTAGGTCCGGGCCCGTTGGACGAGACGCTGTCTGGTGGGGTCGGCAATGTGGGAATCCAGAATGGTCTGGTGGCGAGCAACCTCCACGTGTTCAACGCTTCCCAGATCTCCTTCAACTTCTTGATCGGCATGCAGACCTATGCCAAGTCGGTGCTCATCGGCGATCAGCCTGACTTCCAGGCCGGAGGAACCAACGCCTGGGCGCGCCCGGCGATCAACCGCGTCTTTGATTCGAACCAGGGCATCAGTGGCTGGCCGGATGGAGACGGCGAATTTGCTCCCACCGGTAAGCTGGTTCTGGGCGGCGAAGGCCTTACGAACTATCCCGGAGGCGCGAGCTGGTCGATTGACAATAACTATTTCCTCCGCAACGAGGTCCATGGTGGAGATGTGGAGTGGAACGGCCAGGGAGATTCCTGGTCCCAGTATGGTGCCCAGGGGACCGCACCCTTCTTTACTTCTCCCACCCAGGCCACCGACATGGTGATGCATTTCCTGTCCGTGGCGGATGACTACAACGGGTCCACCAACGTTGGCGCTGGTGCTCAGTATCCCGACAAGGCAGCCAACATTGAGCCGGCCGCGACTGTTTACGTGATGCAGATCTACGACAACGACGAAGATCCGCTGATCCTGACGGTGGCGCCCCCGCTCAACGTGTCGCCTCCGGTCGTGGGTGAGGTGGTCGAGCTGAAGATCACCTGCATCTGCCTGCGGACCTTCTTCACCACCACCATTGCTCCGGGAACCAGCCTCGACGACTTCACGGTCGCCGAGATCGCCAACGCCGGCGTGCCTGAGATCTTGGCCGGTGACGGTGACCAGTTCGACGGCCTGTTCAAGGCGAAGGGTTCCGACGTCTCCGGTGGCTGGATCCGGTTCGTGCGGGACAACACCGAGCAGATCGATATCACGGCTGGCGGTGCCAACGGTGACGGCTTGGCTGCGGGCGTGGACCTTGGTCGGTATCTGTTCTCGGGTACCGGTACTGCCACGATCGATGCGCCGACCTTTAGCGACCACTTCGACGGTGCGTCTTTCGTGACCATTTCCAATGTGTTCGCGACCCAGGGCGGGTTCGGTGCTCTGTGGTGGAACTATGCGGTGCCGGCCAGCGCGCTGGTCTCCGAGCTGGGTGATCCGAAGTACGATCTGGCTCCGGGTCACGATCCGACCCAGTAACAAGCTCTCAGTTGCGTGCCAGGCTTCCTGGAATCCCGGCACGCAACTGGGTAGGGTTCGTAGTATGGAAAAGGGGGAGCCGAGGCTCCCCCTTTTCTTTTTGTTGGGGAAGCGCTGTTCCGGTTTCGGTGGAAAACCCTTGCACGGAGTCGGCGAGCCCTGCACCGGCAGGGCCGGGAAACGAACCAGGGGTTTGGGGTGCACATGAAATTCCGGGTTTGTCACGTGATGGCCGGCACGCTCGCCGCCTTCTGGGCGTATGGCGCAATGGCGAGTTTCGGCCGGGATGGAGGATGGCAGCCGATAGCTACCAGCCACCGGGAGGCAGCATTCATCCCGGAGGTGGAAGGCTTTGCCGACCAGGTGGCTTACGATGTCAGGGGTAACCTGCATTTTGTCTATGTCGCATCAGCCCCTGGGGAAAGAGGATCGGCGGTGTATTACCGGCACCTGGATCGCTCCGCTGGTGTGCCAGGTCCCGCTCTCCCGCTTCCTTCGTCCGGCGAGGTGAACTTGGCTCCAATGCTGCGCCTGGATGAGGAGGGGAGGGTGCACATCACGTGGCTGGAGGTTTCGCCGCGGGAAGACCGGAACGTTGTTCGATACGCCCGCCTGATCGGAGAAAAGCTGGCGGTTGACGCGTTGCAGGGCTTCCCGGTGGGACGAGCCAAGCCGTACCCGCGGCTCGAGATCGCTCCGGGCGGCCGGAACCTGTGGTGTCTGTTTGCTGTGGGCGAGAAGCGACAGCCCTGGAAGATTGTGGTGATGGGAAGTACTGACGGCGGTGATCAGTGGGCTGCCGCCGGGGAGCTGGCGTGCGGATTGAGCTGCGGCGACCGGCGGATCCGGACGTTGCGTGCGCCTGAGTCGCAAGCCTGGCTGGTAATCTGGTCACGGCGTGTGGAAGCCCGAGAGCAGGTGATGGCCCGGCTCTGGACACCGGTTTCGGGTTGGATGCCGGAGCAGGTGGTCAGCGATCCGGAAGACGGCATGGTCCGATCCCCACGGGTGACCTCCAAAGGGGATACGGTGGCGGTGGGATGGGAGATCCGCCGGTTGAACCAGCGGCGGGTCGCGGTGGACATCTCGACGGACGGCGGCCGCACCTGGGGAACCGACCGGACCTGGACGATGGACGCGGAACAGGGTGACTTCGGGCTGTTTCGACAGGGGGGGCGCTTCCATGTGGTGCAGTGGGAGACGGTAGGGCCGCGGTTGTCTCCCCGCAGCGTTATCAGGGTTTGGCCGGTGGAAGAGTCCACCCCATCCGCCGGAGAGAAGATCTTTGAGATGGAGGGAGCAATCGTGGAAATGGCAGTGGCGCCGAACGGAGAGGGGCTCACCCTGGTCGGGCTGGTGCAGAGGCTCGATGAACCGCTACGACTGATGAAGCTGGATGGAGGGTCGCAGGAGCCAAGCTGGCTTGATCTGGAAGGCAGAGGTGTCTATTATGACCGGCTGGGCGTCAGCCAGGGGGCTTTCGGGGGGAGATTTGTTGCCGGGTTTCGCCGACATCGGCCCGTGGGATTCATGCGCGGAGCCAGCATGGAGAATGCAGTGCTGATTCTGGCGGAGCTGGAAGCGGCGGAATCCGTGGAATCTGAACCCGGAGGTTGAGGGTGATGAAGCGTGAAGCGTTATGTGGCCTGGTGGCGGCGTGCGCCCTGACGTCATGGCTTGGAGCTGCCAAGCCCGTGATCGTGCGGGTTGATCCCCTGAGCAATTGCCAAGTCGGCGGTTGTACCCACGCCGGAGCCCGGATCATGGGCGATCGGGTGCGGCTGGTGGCGGTGGGAGACCCCGTTGGTGATACGCGCCCCCTCCTGTACGAGTGGAGTTTTGAGCAGCGTGCCACCCAGCAGGAATCCCTGTCCGCACCAAACAGTGCGGAAACTTGGCTGGAAATCTGGGAAAACCAGTCAAATCCGAATCTGGGCATTGGCTCCTCGATCATCCTCAGGGTTGTAGCGGTTTACCAGGACGCGACTCCGGAAGACGAACCCAGCGATCCTTTTTTGGTCACCATCCCGATCCTGTCCAGAAATCTGCCTCCGGTCCCCGCGATCCTTGAGCCGTTCCCAGGGGCTTTTGGGACCCCGACGGCTCGAATCCCGGCGGGTTCGGCCATCAACCTGATAGACGGCACCTCGGACCCGGACGGCGATCAATTTACTCCCAACTTCAGTTTCGGCCAGAAGGGAAACGTGGGGACTTATATCGGGTCCTTGGTCATGATCGGAAGCCACAGCTTTCTCCCCAGTTTCACCGTTCCTTCGATGACGGGACCCATTGATCAGGATGTGCGGCTGATTGTGATCGAAGGTCTCTGGCAGGTTGAAACGACGGTTACTACTTATCTTGCCCCGGCTTCCAGTCAGCCGCCGCCGGGTGGCTCGAACCGTGCGCCGGTAATCAGCATTACCCAGCCCAGTGTGACGGTAACCAGAGGCCAGAACGCCCAGTTGGTGGCAACGGCAAGCGACGCCGACGGCAATCCGCTGGCTTTTAACTGGTTCTTCAATTCGGTGACGGTGCAGCAGCCGGCAGTGGTGGAACAGCTTAACTCCACCACCTGGCGGAGCACTCTCACGTACCCCACCTCGAGTCTGGCGGTGGGCGGTCCCTATACATTTACGGTCCGGGCGCGGGAAACCAATACGTCTCCGCCGCTCGAGTCTGCCCCGGGAACCATCAGCCTCTACGTGACCCCGGAAGGAGGCGGCTCCCAGCAGGGCTACTTCAACCTGACGCCGGGGGTCTGCGAAACGGGAAACTCCAGCCCCCAGCTCGTCTCCATCACACCGGACCCGCGGGTTTCCGAATTACGCTACCTGGCGGGCCAGTCGGTTCGCGTCGAGCTGGTGTTTTCCGACAGCAGCCAGAAGCCGAATCCGCTCAACCCCCTGGTGCCTCTGACGGGGATTGACAGTGCGACCTGGGAGTACTCCCAGTTAACGGCTCGGGGTGTCAATCCAACAACAAGTTTGGACGCTGGTGCAGTACCGCAACAGGCCAAGGCTATCCTCAGTTTCAGCGCTCCCGGTGGTCAGACGGGTGAGTCTCGAGTGCAGGTGGTCGCCCGTGATGTGTTCGGCTGCGGAACCACGGTGGAGTTCGGCCTGGTTTTTGGGCAGTCGAACCCGGGAACCGTGCCGGTGGCCAGGATTCGCTACGACACGGGCGGCGGGTATCAGGCCGCCACCGACAACCAGGTCATCACCGGACCTGCCTCCCGGTCGGTCTTGCTGGATGCCAGCCAGAGTCAGGACGACGGAGGCCTCGCCAATCTCACCTTCACCTGGCAGGTGAGCGGACCCAGCGGGGCAACCATCAATCCGGCCAGTGGTGTCCAGACAACCCTTACCCTCCCGGCAGGGGTGGACGGGACCTGGACGGTGACGTTGACCGCCCGGGACGCCCAGCAACAGCAGGGGATCAGCCGGCTGCTGGTCAGTTACGGCGCCGGCACCGTAGCGGGCGTCCCCACCGCCAAGATCGTTTACTCCTACCTGGAGGGGGGGTCAGGCAGCAGCGGTCCGCATACCAGCAACTTCCGGGACTCCTCGCCCCAGAGCCGCAAGATCCATCTGGATGGACGGCAAAGTACGGACAGCAGCGGAGCCCAGGCTAACCTGGATTTCCAGTGGGTGGTATTCGGCTTCCCCGGCGCCTCCCTCAGTTCGGAAACCGCGGCCGAAGTCGACCTCACCGTGCCGCCGGGAAAGGCGGGTTTGGCCAGGGTGCTGCTGGTGGTGACCGACCGCAACGTCCAGACCAAGGATGCCCTCGAGATCTCGTTCGATTTCAGCGAGGATGCAGCGGCGTTTCCACAAGCCCAGCTCTTTTACTCTACTGATGAAGGCGAGACCTTTACGGGACCTGTCACGAACGGCCAGCAGGTGACGGTCAGTCAGCGGAATGTTGTGTTGCGGGCGGGCCCCGCCGAAGAACAAGATCCGCCGGCCTACAGTTGGACCACCGGCGGACTCCAGGGAGCCGTGCTCAGTTCGCTGACGGGTAAGACGGTCCAGCTTTCCCTGCCGGTAGGTCAGCCCGGGATCGTCACGGTCACTTTGACGGCAACCAACCAGCAGCAGCTCACCCGGGCGGTGGAGCTGAAATTCTCGGTTGACTTTGCCCTGCCGACGGCCCGCATCGTGAAGGCGCCCCAGGTGGTTACCAAGGGAGAGCCTTTTGAAGTTCAGGGCTCGGGTATTTCCGGCGGCGGTTCCGGGAACTTCCAGTTCTTCTGGCAGATGGAATGTTGCGACGGGCTGTCCGAAACCGGCGGCGGGCGGGTTGCCCAGTTGGTACTGCCCGACTCCGTCACCGCCGGCGAGGAAGAAGTCCTGAAGCTCTCCCTGAGGGTGGAGGAAGATGGGGTTCTTTCGGCACCAGTAGTCAGGGAAATCCCCATCCAGCTCCCGCGGCTCTATTTCTCCCAGTGGGCTGTGGGTCCGATTCCACATCCGGAAAAAAGCCAGCGCTTTGAGACATCGATCGTGTTGGTGAACAGTCTGGATCAGCCCGTTGCCGGCACACTCCAGTTCCACGGCACCGGGCCTTTCAACCCGGAGCCTCCGGAGGTGACCGTGCGCGATGAGCAGGGCAACCTCACCGGCGGGGAAACCCTGTTTGAGGTCCCGGCCGGGGGGGCCAAAGAGTTCACGGTTACCGGCGACCAGATTCAACTCGGCTGGCTCGAGGTGGGAGCCTCGGCCAAGTTGGCGGGACATGTCTTCTACCGCGCGGTGGAGCAGGTAGGCGAGGGCGAGGAAATCCGTTGGGAGGTGCCCATCCTGCCCGTGCTGGGTTCGGAGTTCCGGACCTCCTTGGCGGCATGGGGGAACTGTGCCGGCGGTTCCTGTCCCCAGGTCGCCCTGGCGCTCGTCAACCTGGGTGATGAGGATGCCGAGGTGCGTATCGTTCTGCGGGATGCTGACGGCACCGAGTTCACCTCACCGGTCTGGACCCTGGGCCCGGGAGAACACCGGCCGAGCTTCCTGGCGGACATCTTCAAGTCGTCGATTCTCCAGGCATTCGGCGGGGGAACCCTGTCCATCAGGGCGGTGCAGGGTCAGGAAGACGGCCGGTTGGCGGCCACGGTCATCAGAACCGTGGGCGGACTCCCCTTGTCGATTTTGCCGCTGGTGGTGAAGTGATGGCGGACAACCCATTCCTCTGCCGACGTGACCTGGCGGTCGCATTGCTGGGTGCTGCTCTTACGGCTGCTGCGCCGGCCTTGGCCGAGCCCGCCGTCGACCCCTGGGTGGGACTGTGGCGGCTTAACTCCGGGCTTGCCCACACCGCAGCTCTCCACCTGGTCGTGTCCAGGGAGGAGAGCACCTATCAGATCAGTTATTATACCGAGGCATTTGGCCGGCGTTTCGACTTTGATCAGATATTGGTCGGGGAAAACACCCTGAAGGTGGAATCGCGGAGGACCGGCAAACCTTTCACAGTGCAGTTGCGTCTGGTGTCTCCGGACGTGGCTGAGGGATCTTGGAAGCTTATGCACCCGCAGTTTCGCTCCGACACACCTTTGAAGGGTGTCAGGATCAACCGGGTAAACCGGTGGAGTGCGGCCAGTTTCGGCGAGCTGGGACCGGAAGGCACCCCTCTCAATCTGGTCGAAGTGCTGAGCCGGGCACCTGTCGAGTCCCAAGCTGAGTTCGAGCGGTTCTGGGACACGGAGGTGGAAGCTGCATACTATCCACTGGTTCAGGATCTCGTTTACGAGCCCCATCTGGGGCGGGAATCCCGAGAGGAGAAGCTGAACAGCCTTCGGCAACGCCTGACACCGGACTACCTCGAGCGGGCTCGGCAAATCGCTGCGGCGTGCGTTGAGGTGGCTCGGGAAGTGGAAGCCAAGGCCAAGGAGCTGAGCCGCAAGAATCTCTTCGTCATCACGCCCCTGCTGGAGGCGGAAAGCTCGGGACCTCTCGTGTTGGAGGAGACGCTACTGGTAAGGATCAGCCCTGAGCTTCCGCATTCTCGGCAGCGTGGCATTCTGGCACGCCTGAGGTTTGAGCTCGCTTTCTATAAACAGTATCCGCCCCAGTTGAAGCTGGTTGTGGCTACCCCCATCCGTTCCGGTCTGGGCGTCCATCTCGCCCTGACCCACGGCTTTGCGGCAGCACCCGGGGAGACTTTTGCCACCTGGGACGGCCAGCGCGCGGCAGACCTGCCAGTTGAAGAGGCTGCATCGCTGCTTCGGCAAGCGGTTAGGCATGCCGCCCTCGCCGGGAAGATCTCCAGGGAATCCCTGGTCATGCTGGGCCTGGGCTTCGCGCGGCAACTTTGCGAAAGCTATCCTCCGGCCGAATTGGTCACCCTGAGCCAGCAACGGATCTCTGGCCTCTTCCTGGACTATCTGTCCCGACTGAAGGACCAGGGCGACAGCGCCGATACGAAGCCGCCGTCAGAGAATTGACGCCGTTTCTTTGGTGGCGGTGGGGGCGGCAGCTCCCAGTGGGGTTTCGGCCCTGCTTCCTGCCGCCGCTGTCGGCGTTTCGGTTCTCTCGGCTTTCGTTCCCCTGAGAGCAGCCTGCATCTGGAATCAAACGTGCACAAGAAGGTCTGGTGCGGTTCTTGGTGACCGCCATCACTGGGAAATACCTGAGGCTGGCGGCAAACTGCACGAGACAATGCCGACGCATTCTTCCCGGCGGGAGTACGTTATGCAGTATCGCGGATGGTTCTGGGGTTTTGTCCTGGTCGCATGCAGTCCCTCCCTGATGGGGGCTACTCCGAGCATCAGCTCCGTTTCCGTTCCGGCTGGGGCGAGAATCATGGACGCGGTCGAGGTTTACGTCGATGCCAGCGGCGGAGGTGATCCTCGACCGCTGCGCTATCAGTGGACGATCACGAAATTCGCCACGGGCAAGGAAGTTCTCGTCGATGCCAACCAGAGCCGGGCGACTCTTCAACTCTGGTGGGCCTCTCCTGGATCGTTGGTCGGTTTGGGTGATACCGTTCGGGTCAGGGTGGAGGTCTCCTTCGCGGAAGCGACCGCGAACGATGCGCCCGCTGTCGAGGAGCGTGAGCTTCTGTTGACGGCGCTGAACCGGCCGCCGGTGCCCAAGATCACGGGGACCTTGGGTACGCCGGAAGCCCGGATGAAAAGCGGGCAGGCAGTGAACCTGATTGACGATACCTCAGACCCTGATCGTGATCCGGTCACACCATCCTGGAGCCTCGGAAAGAAGACTGGTGGGAGCTATCGGGCTCCCGTGGTCCTGATCGGAAGCCATGGATTCGTCGCCAGCTTCACTGTTCCCCCCATCTTGGGCTGGATCAACCAGACCGTCGTGCTGCATGTTCAGGAGGGGCTGCACGAGGTAACGACGGAAGCGGTTGCCTACCTGGAAGGTGTACCTGATCCACCCCCTACCACCGGAATCCCCATCACCCTGCAGCCCACCGAGCAGACAGTCCAGCGCGGAACTACCGCCACTTTCAAGGCCGTTGCTTCGAGTTCAGATACCCAGTCCATGACCTTCATCTGGACCTTCGAGGGGAGTACCGTGGAGGTCCCCGCCGCCGTGCGTAAGAGCGAAACGGAATGGGAGAGCACTCTCACCATCGCCACCGCTCAGTACGCTGCCCGGGATTACCGCGTGGGAGTGCGGGCGTACAAAGACGTGTCCAGCTCCCGCATCTACTCCGACGCCCTGACCGGACTGCTTTCGGTCAGAGAGCAGGCAAACAACCAGCCGCCCACCGCCCGCATACGGCACGACCACAACGGAGACGGGGTCTTCGATGCCGCAGGAACCGCGGCGGTTACGACGTCGCGGCGAACTGTCGCCCTGCACGGCCACAGCAGCACGGACGACGGCGGCACCAGCCAGCTCACCTTCAACTGGTCAATTTCCGGCGCCGAGGCGGCTGGGCTCAGCTCCTCCAGCGGGCCTGAAACCGTCCTGGAGGTTCCTGAAGGGTTCGAAGGCACGGTCAAGGTGACCCTGACCGTCCAGGACCGCGAGGGTCTGACCTCTTCAGCATCGGCGAACTTCAGCTTCCAGGTGCCCAACGATCCGCCGGTCGCGGTCCTGCGGTACGCGGAGGGTGAAAACCAATGGAAAGCCGCCGAACCCGGCAGCACAATCGAGGTTCAGACCCGAACCGTCCTGCTCGACGGAGGTCAGAGCACCGACGACGCCGGCGCCGACCAGCTCACCTTTACCTGGTCCGCCACCGTCAGCAGCTACCTGAGCGCAACGAAAGGGCCGCAGGTCACGCTCAACGTGCCGGCGATTGGGTCGGTGAAGGTGACCCTCACGGCCCAGGACGCCAAGGGGGCCAAACACAGCGTGGCGGCCACCTTCAAGTTCGTCGACCCGAATCGCCCGCCGGTGGCCGCCATCCGCTACGCGGAGGGCGACGGCGGTGAGATGAAGGGACCGGTCACCCCCGAGACCACGATTGAGGTTGGGGCCGGAGTGATCCGCCTGGATGCCGGCGCTACCACCGACGACACCGGGACCGACGGCCTGACGTTCACGTGGTCGGCGGGCCTCTACGCGGGTTATCTCAGCGCCACCAAAGGCGCCGAGGTGAAGTTGACCGTACCTGAAGGCTTCACCTCCACCATCAAGATAACCTTGACGGCGCGGGATGCGGCGGGAGCCAGCGGCAGTGTCTGGGTGAACTTCAAGTTCGTGCCGGGAGCGTCGGCACCGGTAGCCGCCATCAAATTTGATGACGACGGGGACGGCCTGTTTACGGGTCCCTTCGAGAGCGGACATGTCACAGAGGCGGCATCGCGGAAAGTTTCGCTCAGCGGCGAACCCTCCACCGACGACGGACCGGCTGCCGAGCTGACCTTTGCCTGGTCGGTATCCGGTGTGGAGGGAGCCCAGTTGAGCGATGCCTCCAGTCGGGACACGATCCTGACCGTACCGGCGGGTTCCGAGGGAACCGCCACAGTCGTCCTGACCGTGACCGATGGTACCGGCAAGTCCGCCAGCGCGACCCTGAACTTGGTCTTCCCGGCCCCCAATTTCGCCCAACTTTCGGTCCAGATCCTGGCACCACCCAATGAGGTTGAGGTTGGACAGGAGCTGCTGGTGGAGGGCAAGGTGGAGGGCGAGGTGGACCCGCTGCTGGTCGTCTATGAATGGCGGGCTTTCGATGGCTCCGGGCAGCCGGTTGAGGTGTTTTCACGCGGGACCCGTGCCAGACTAGTGGTTCCCGACCTGGATGACGACGGCTCCTCCCTGCGACTCGAGTTCCGGGTCCGCCAGGGGGATGCCGCATCGGAATGGGCGACCGCTGAGATCCCGGTGGTGGGACCCCGCCTGTACTTCTCACAGCTCGGTGTCGGGCTGATTCCCGGCACCACTCTCCAGTTCGAGACCGTGGTCGTGCTGGTCAACGGTTCGGAACGGAACGCCGTGGTGCGGGCAGTCCTTGCCAACAACGTGGCCGGCCCCAACTGGCGGGCCCGGATCGACGGCGAACTGAGGAATGAGCTGGCCTTCGAGATTCCGGCGGGTGGCGCGAGGAAATTCCTGATCAGCGACTCCCAGGTCGGCTTCGGCTGGATGATGGTCAGCTCCAACGTCAAGCTGGCAGGCTATCTCTTCTACCGGGTGGTGGACACCCGGACGGGAAGTGTCGAACGCGAAGTTCCGATCCTGCCGGTGACCGGAAGAAGCTTCCGCACGGCGGTGGACCCCGGCCGGAACCTTGATCTGGCCCTGGCCTTGGTGAACCCGACAGAGGAGACGATCCGTTTTCGGGTGATCGTGACCCCGCATACCGGAACCGCCATGGAGAGCTTTGAACTCGAGCTGGCCCCCGGCGAGCATCTGGCGAAGTTCTTGGGCGAAATTCTGGATGGAGTCCAGCATTCCGCGGTGACCATCCCCTCCGAATTCCCGGGAGGTACCCTGCAGATCGTCGGCGACAGCGGGCGGTTGGTGGCGACCATCATCCGAACCTCCGCCGGGCTGCCGCAGTCGATTCTCCCGGTGGTCACTGAGGATTGACAGGTTGGGACGGAGGCTCCCAAGCGGATTGCAGGCTGACCGGGAGCCCTCCGGACCGCGGGGATCGCACCGGTGACTCCGGGCAGCACGGAGCCTCCACGGAGCGGAAGACGGGCCGGGAGAACGGGATCCCGGTCCCTTACCAGCCCCGAGCCGTGGTGCGCACCCGGAGCAGATACGAGTCAGCGGTGATGAACAGGGTCGAGCCGTCTTCGCCCCATCCGCAGTTGGCGGTGGCCACGCCCGTGTTCAGCCTGCCCAGCCGGGTCCCGTCGGGAGCCAGAATGCTGACTCCGCCGGGCCCGGTCGTGTACACATTGCCGGCCCGGTCCACCTTGAGACCGTCGGGAAGACCCGGCAAGGAACTGACCTCGCCGGCGAAGTCGAAGAAGACCCGTCCGTCCAGGAGGGTTCCGTCGGCGCCCAACGAATAGGCCATCACCACCGGACGAGCAGGATCCGAGACCGCCACGTAAAGTGTCCGCTCATCCGGGGACAGGGCGATACCGTTGGGAAAAGTGAGTTCCCGGGTGAGCAGCCGAAGCTCACCGTCCGCCGAGAGGCGGTAGACGCCGTTGAAGTCCAGCTCTTTCAACGGGCTCTCGTTCAGACCGGCCAGCCCATAGGGAGGATCGGTGAAGTAAAGGTTGCCCGCTCGGTCAAAGACCAGATCATTGGGGCTGTTGAACCGTCGGCCCTGGTACGCGGAAACCAGCTCCTGGAACCCCCCCTCGCGTGTCCAGCGGGAGATCCGGCGATCCCCATGCTGGCAGAGAATCAGCCTTCCTGAGGAGTCCAGAGCCAACCCGTTGGAACCCGGTTCCCGCTCCCATTCGCCCGTTCCGGTATAGCCCGATGGGCTGAGAAACTCCCGGATCCCCTCCTGTTCCGACCAACTGTAGACCACGTTCCTGGGGACATCCGAGAACAGGAGGCGACCCTCGTCCGGCGGCCAGACAGGCCCTTCAGCCCACTCGAAGCCTTCGGCGAGCTGCTCGATGAACGCGTCGGCGGGAAGCAGAGCATCCAGGCGAGGATCGAAACGCTCAATCTGACCGCGGGTGGGCCGCGGCTGCGGAGAAGGGAAATCCGATGTAACGCCTGCTCCCTCCTGGCGACATGCGGGGGACAGCAGGCCAAGCGTCAGCAGCCAGAGGGGAAACCTTCGCATCGCAGCACCTGGCGGAGTCCCGGGCGGGATCAGCCGCAGCCGGGACTCCGCTGGGAAACGTTTACACTTTGGGCAGCTTCCAGGGCGCCCGGTACTCCCGCCCCACGTAAGAGGGTGCATCCGGATGTCCGCTGATGGTTTCAGTCGCCGGATCCCAGCGGACCTGGGTACGCAGCCGTGCGGCAATGTTTCCCAGGTGACAGGCGATCACCGACTTGTGCCCGATCTCCACATCGGCGGCAGGCTTCTGCCGGGTCTTCATCGATTCCACGAAGTTCCGGACATGGGCGAAATGGAAGTCTCCCGAGCCTCCACGGTGGGGCTGACCCATCATCCGGTAGCTGCGTGGTTTGCCGTCGGCGTCGGTCTCGGGGAAGACCTGCCAGCCGCCCCGATCCACCACCAGGATCCCGTTTTGGCCGTGGAATTCGCAGCCGTGCTCCCGTTGCCAGGGTCCGACGCCGCAGCCGATCATGTGTTCCCAGGTGACAGAGAAACTGGGGAACTCGATGATCGACTGCTGGGTGTCCGGTGTCTCCATCAGGTCGTTGGGGTAGGCGTATTTTCCTCCCATCGCCATCGCACCCACCGGATCTTCGCCCATGGCCCACATGGCAACGTCGACCATGTGGGCTCCCCAGTCCGTCATCAGGCCGCCCGAGTAGTCCCAGAACCAGCGGAACGTGAAGTGAAAGCGTGCGGGATTGAACGGCCGCTTGGGCGCAGGACCCAGCCAGAAGTCGTAGTCGACTTCGGGCGGCGGTGTCCCGTCGGGAGGGTTTCCCAAACCTCCCTTCCAGTCGATAAATGCCCAGGCGCGAACCTGGCGGATGGGGCCGAGCTTGCCCGACTTCACATAAGCCACCGCATCGGCGAAGTGGGACGAGCTGCGCTGCTGAGTTCCTACCTGGACCACCCGGTTGTACTTGCGGGCCGCGTTGACCATTGCCCGACCCTCCGCGATGGAGGTGGCCAAGGGTTTCTCGACGTAAACATCCTTGCCGGATTCGCACGCCAGAACCGTCGGCAGGGCGTGCCAGTGATCAGGGGTCCCGACGATCACCGCGTCAATATCCTTGCGGTCGATGATCCGGCGGAAATCCTGGTAGGTGTCCGGCTTTCTGCCACGGGCCTCCTGGACCATGGCCACGGTCTCGGCAAACTGGCGGGTATCGACGTCCGCAACCGCCAGGCACTCGGTCTCAGGCAGGCGAAGGAATGCGCGGAGATCGGTTCTACCCATCCCCCCGCAGCCGATCAGGGCCACTGCAATCTTGTCGTTGGGACTGACCTGACTCGAACCGGCGGCGCTTCCGGCGGCGGTCATGCTCGCCGCCACCGCCGCAGCGGCGGAGGCCCGAGTCGAGTGGTCGATGAAATTGCGTCGCGAGATTTTCTTCATTGCGGTCAACCTCCCAGTTGCGCTCACGCACCAGACTGAAGAGACGATTGTCGGACATCGGGCCTGTAGACGCAAGACCGGGGTTGCTCAGAGATCTCTGAGATATGCGCTTGACTCCCGCGGGATCCACTTGGCTCCCCGACATCGGGAAACTCCCGCATACCCTATAATTCTGGCTGATGTCCGACACCCTGCACACGGTCACCATCTGCCGGCGGATCTCCTTCAGCAGCGGACACCGGTGCTTCAATCCGGCTTGGACGGAGGAAGAGAATCGTCGAGCCTACGGCAGCCATTACTCAGAGGATGGCCGGGGACACAACTTCGTGCTGGAGGCCTACTTCGAGGGTCCCGTCGACCCCGTGACTGGAATGGTCGTCAACCTCAAGGAGATCGACAGTCTGCTGAAACGGGTGACCGAGCCGCTGGACCATCGCTTTCTGAACACTGACCTGGAGGAATTCCGCGGCAAAGCCCCGACCACTGAGCGGATCGCCATGTACTGTTTTGAGCGGCTCAAGCAGGAAGTCGGCGGGGGACGAGTCCGCTTGCGCCGGGTTCGTCTTTTCGAGGGGTTCGACTTCTGGGTCGACTGTGAAGAGGAGGCGGAATGCCACTGAACCTGACGCTCAGCCGCCGCTATTCGTTGCCGGCCCTGCACGTTCTGGGTGCTGAAGGGTGCTCCGAAGAGGAGAACCGTCGAATCTTCGGGGGCTGCAGTCGGCTCCACGGACACGATTACCAGGTTGAAGTTACCGTAGCAGGACCGGTGGACCCGGGGACCGGCTGGATCGTCAGCCGAGACCATTTGGACCAGGCGGTCCGGACTGCCTTGATCGAACCGTACACCGGCAGGAACCTGAGCCGGTACTTCCGGCACACCACCGGGGAAGCCCTGTGCGTGGAGTTCATACGGCTGCTTCGCGAACGGCTGCCGGCGGGGGCGTCCTTGGTCCGCCTGACCGTCCACGAAACCGCAAAGAACTCGTTTTCGGCCGGCCCGCGGGGCTGACGAAAACGCTACCGACACCGTCTCATTGCAGGCGGGAAACGGCGGAGGTGGACGTGGACTTGACCGGATCGCCGGCGCCCGACTCAAAGAAGAAACGCTCCAGCCCAAAGGCGGGGCGCAGGTCGTCCAGCCAATAAGCGTCAGGGTCGTACTGTGCAAAGAAGGGACGCCCCACCCAGTCAGGGTTTCTGCCCTGCAGGAATCTAAGGACGAAGACCCGCTCTGTCTGAACTTCCGCCACGCCGACAATCTGGATCTTTCCGGGGAACGCGGACATGGACGGTCCCCGGACCGTGCGCGCGAGGCCCGACACGCTTCGGTAGGCGGAACGGTAGATCCGGAAGGCCTGTACCAGGGGGATGCGGAAGTAACGTTTCGGGCCCGTGTTACGTTCCACGAACATGTAATACGGCACCATGCCCAGCCACACTGATTGCTGCCAGAGCTCCGACCATGCCTGCGGGTTATCGTTGACATGGCGCACCAGCGGCGCCTGAACCCGAATCTGAGCTCCGGTTGAGCGGATCCTGGCGATGGCGGCGCGAACCTCTTCCGGAGCCAGCTCGACGGGATGACTGAAGTGCGCCATGACTGCCAGATGACGTCCCGAAGAAATGATGCGCTCAAAAAGCCGGAGCAGGGCGTCGGCGTCCGGGTCCGTCAGAAACCGGAACGGCCAGTACGAGATAGCCTTGGTGCCGATTCGTATGGTCTGCAGCCGGGCAAGTGCTGGATCCAGCAACGGCTCCAGATGGCGCTCCAGGATCGAGGTTCGCATGATCAGGGGGTCGCCTCCGGTCAGCAGAACGTCTGTCACTTCCGGGTGCTCCATCAGGTAGTCACGCAGCTCGCATGCCTGGGGGGCCTGGAACTTCATTCCGGGCACCCCCACAAATTGGGGCCAGCGGAAGCAGTAGGTGCAGTACGCATGGCAGGTCTGGCCCTGGGCGGGAAAATACAGTACGGTCTCCCGATACTTGTGTTGGACGCCCTCCAGCAGTTTCCCCCTGAACACCGGAACATTGTGGGTCAACTGGCCGGCGGGGTGAGGGTTCATCCGCAGGCGAATCTCACGAACCAGCTCGGAGACCCGCCCGGGAATCCCCTGCCGCCACGCTTCCCGCAGCATAAGAAAATCCCGCTCCGCCAGCATCCCAGGCTGCGGGAACGTGAGCTGGAAGATGGGGTCCTCGGGGATGCGTTCCCAGTCGATGAGGCGTTCCACGACAAAGTTGTTGGTTCGGAACGGGAACACCAGCGACGAGATCTCCAGAACCTCCTGCAAGTCTTTCGGCAGCCGTTGCCAAAACGCGGTCCGTTGGAGGTTGGTCCGGTGAACGGGACGGTAGGAGGGCGACTGACTCCGCTCCATCTCCGCTGGTCTCCTTTCCTTGAGAAGCCGGGCCGCCGAGGCGACCAGACGGATGGGTGAAGATCTCGCAGGCGCTGGCGCGGCCGGACCGCCTGCGATGACTCCCAAATAAACTTATCACGTTTGAACGCAGAGTCCAACCTGGACGGGGGCCGAGGGATGCGCGTGGTCGCGAATCCTCCATTGACCCGCAGTCGTCCCCTGCCGGGCGGGAAATGGCTCTGTTATGATGCCGGCATGGCGTACTGGCTGATGAAAAGTGAGCCTGACGTCTATTGCATCGATGATCTGGCTCGGGACGGCCGCACCCACTGGGAGGGTGTGCGCAACTTCCAGGCCCGGAATTTCATGCGGGACGAGATGAAGGTGGGGGACGAGGTCCTCTTCTACCACAGTAACGCCGACCCGCCCGGCGTGGCGGGGCTCGCCCGGGTGGTTCGCGAAGCATATCCCGACCCGGCCGCATGGGATCCGCGCAGTCCTTACTTCGATGACCGGTCCAGTCCGGACCAGCCGCGCTGGGTGATGGTTGATGTGGCGTTTGTCGAGAAGTTCCCCCGGCTGGTCACCTTGGAGGAGATTCGACAGGATCCGGAACTGGCCGAGATGATCCTGGTGAAGCGGAGCCGTCTTTCGGTCCAGCCGGTGACCGCCGGACAATTCCGGAGGATCCTGGAGCTGGCCCGTCGCTGAAGCTGTGCGGACGCGCGGTTCGGTTGCGTCATTTCTGACTTCCGGCGGTTTCAGGAGAGACGGCAGCGGGAAGGAGTTGACCGATGCAGGTGATGACAGGCAGACAGGACCGAGTGAGGGCGCTGTTGGAGTGCCTGGGGATCCGCGATTTGAACTCCGGAGCGTGCACCGGTGAGGGGGAATGGCTTTCCACCGCCGGCGGGGAGCTGGTGTCCTGGGACCCCACCACAGGCTCCCGCCTGGCTTCGGTCAGTCAGGCGGCGCAAAGCGACTACGAAGTGGTGGTGTCCAGGGCGGCCGAAAGCTTCACTGCCTGGCGTGTGGTGCCGGCGCCGAAGCGCGGGCTGCTGGTGCGTGACTTGGGCGTGGCTCTGCGGGAAGTCAAAGAGCCGCTAGGTGAGCTGATCTCGCTGGAAATGGGCAAGATCCGGGACGAAGGTCTGGGGGAAGTCCAGGAGATGATCGATATCTGCGACTTCGCCTGCGGACTCTCCCGGCAGCTCTACGGCCTCACGATGCAGTCGGAACGGCCGTTGCACCGGATGTTCGAGCAATGGCATCCGCTGGGGGTGGTGGGGATCATCACGGCGTTCAACTTTCCCGCCGCGGTCTGGTCCTGGAATGCGGCGATTGCCGCTGTCTGTGGTGACACGATGGTGTGGAAGCCTTCCCACTCGACTCCGCTGGTGGCGATTGCCGTCCAGAATGTCGCCAACCGTGTCTGCCGGGACCACGGTGTAAGCGGCGTTTTCAACCTGCTGGTGGGGAACCGCCACGAGGTGGGTGACCGGATGCTGGCCGACCCTCGGATTCCGCTGATCAGCTTCACCGGTTCGGTCCGGGTCGGCCGACACGTTGCCTCGACGGTGGCACAGCGCCTGGGCCGCACGATTCTGGAGCTGGGGGGCAATAACGGTGTGATCGTGACCCCACACGCCCGGCTGGACCTTGCCGTCAGGGCCATCCTCTTCGGTGCGGTAGGGACGTCGGGCCAGCGATGCACTTCCACCCGCCGGGTTATTGTTCACCGCAGTGTCTGTGATGAGCTGGTGAGCCGTCTGATTGCGGCTTACCGTCAAGTCTCCATCGGCGATCCCATCGAGGAGGGGGTGTTGATGGGGCCGTTGGTGAACGAGCAAGCGGTCTCCGACATGATGGCGGCGCTGGACGCGGTGCGTCGGGAGGGCGGGGAGGTGCTGTACGGTGGGAACCGGCTGGCCGAGCTGGGCCCGTGTTTCGTGGAGCCCACTTTGGTCAAGGTTTCCCGGCAGCTCCCGATCGTCTGTGAGGAGACCTTCGCACCGATTCTGTACATTCTGGAGTACGACTCTTTGGAAGAAGCGATCGCTTTACACAATGGGGTGCCCCAGGGGCTGTCCAGTGCGATCTTCACAACCCACCTGCAGGAGGCCGAGCGATTCCTCTCAGCCATCGGCTCCGACTGCGGCATTGCCAACGTCAATCTGGGAACCAGCGGGGCTGAGATCGGCGGTGCTTTCGGGGGCGAGAAGGAGACCGGAGGCGGACGTGAGTCCGGGTCCGACGCCTGGAAGGCCTATATGCGCAGGCAGACCAACACCGTCAACTGGTCGGATGAACTTCCCTTGGCCCAAGGCATCCGGTTTGGAGACTGACGGCCCGGAAGGGGAAGTTCAGTCCCCGCCGCCTGCAGCCGCGGGGACGCCTGACCTTTCCCCCGCTGCTCGAGGCGGGCCAGGGCGAGGTAGGAGGCCGGAAGCAAGCGGGGTGACCCCGTCGGGCCACCCCATCTATGGAAACCCGGACCAATCGGCCGGGACCGGACGTCGCGCCGGCGACCGATATACCCCCAGACGAGGCTCCCAGGCAGGAGGTTTCAGTTCTCCGAGGCCGTCGCGCGAGGTTGGGGGGAGCGGACCAGTCGCTCGACGACTTGGTAGAAAAGGGACAGTCCCTGCTGAAAATCTGGGACCGTGATCCGCTCGTTTTCTCCATGTACTCCTCGGCCTTCGCCGGATGCCGCCATGAAGGGAGTAAAACCGTAGGCCGGGATGCCGGCGGCACGGAAATGGTAGCTGTCGGTGAAGCCGGGAAGCACCGACGGACCCACTTCCGCCGCCCAATCGTTGGTCGCCAGCACCTCCTCAACCGCGGTAAACAGCTCGGAATCCTCCGGTGAGGCATTGGGTCCGAACTCCAGCAGACGCTGGATCTGGACAGCCGGATCGTCGATCAGGCGGGCCAGATCCGAAACGAACTGGTCCACGTCCTGGCTCGGCAACAGCCGGCAGTCCAACTCCGCAACCGCCTCCGCGGGTACAGCATTGGTGGCCTCTCCCGCCCGCAGTACCGTCAGGTTGACGGTATTTTGCAGCAGCGATCCGTAATATGGGCCCAGCTCGCCGACCAGGTTCCGGTCCTCCAGCACCCGCCGGATTCCCGAGAACAGTTGCTGCTGCTGGGGCGGCTGAAAACGGGCGATGCGCCGGAAATAGCGGGCCACGGACGGCTCGACTCGGACTGGGCTCCCGTAGTTGGAGATCTTCTGCAAAGCCCGGATCAACCGCCAGGGCGCCGACTCCGGGTGCAGTGTGGAGCCGTGACCCGGTTGACCTTTCACACTCAGCCTCAGCCAGAGCGGGACTTTCTGGGACACTTCGATCCCGATGTACGCCGGGCGGCCGTCAACCACCACGTTGGTTCCACCCTCCGCCAGCACCAAACCCACTCCTCGCAGGAGTTCGAAGTGGTTGTCCATCAGCCATGCCACGCCGAGGCCGCCTCCCGCCTCTTCGTCGGCGGCCGCGAGCAGGATGACATCGCGGTTCAGGGGGAGCCGCGAGCGCTGGATCGCGAGGAAGGTCATCAGATGGACGACGCCGAGGCCCTTCATGTCCAGGGCACCTCGGCCCCAAAGGGCCTCCTGGGAGAGTTCCCCTGAAAACGGTCCCACCGCCCATTGGTCCTGGTCGGACGGGACCACGTCCATATGCTGGAGCAGGAGAAGAGGGGGGGCTCCGCCACTCCCCCGCAGGCGGGCATACAAGTTGGCACGACCGGGGGCGGACTCGAGGATGCGGAAGGGGATGTCTTCCTTTCGCAGGATACGGGCGAAGAAACGGGCTGCGGCCTCCTCGTTGCCTGGTGGGTTGGTGGTGTCGATGCGGAGATAGTCGGCGAGGATCCTGAGACCCTCCTGGGCCAGGGAGTCGAGGTCAGGCTGGTCGGCACCGTGGAGGAAGGATCCGCCCAGAACAGCAAGCATCAGCAGCAGATGGAACCGGCGCACCGACCCCCGGAAAACGACACCACGAACAGCCCCCATGAAAGTCTCCCTGAGACGCCATAAGCATCCGGATAGCGGCATTATACGGGATGCAGCCCCATGGTCGCCGCCATACCGCAGGCGCATGACCCGCAATGCCCCTCCTGGCCCCGGCGGTGAAACCGGGGGAATCCGAAAGCGGCGTCCCGCCACCGGGAGGGCCAGGAGCTCGCTCTTGGGGACAGTCCCCATCAATCATTGGGGACTGTCCCCATCAGAGCCCTGGACGGCTGGCCGAGGTTGATCTGCACTGATCCCGAAAGAGGCGGATTCGGTCCGGCCGGACCGCCGGTTTACAGAGGGCTGCGGGAAGCGTAAGATGCTTCCTGGGCGTTCTCGAAGGGTCGGAGCTTGGCGGTCCTCCCATTCCTCCCGTACTCCGGAAAAACCCGCCGGGCATCCCATATGATCCCGACCCTCCTGGCCCGGGAGGCTTTCCGTGCAGGCCGTTCCAGTCCCGCAGGGAGAACTGGCAGAAGGCAGTCCCCTGTACAGGCATCTGGCAAACCTGTTTGAGAGCTGCCTGAACCATGGGGCACGACCGCAGGGACTGGCCATGCGGTCCCTGGATCCAAGCCGCCCGATCTACCTTTGCGAAGAGTGTTCCTCGGGTGCCCGAGTGGTGTGCAAGTTTTTCGGAGCCCGGCCGGACCTCCCGGTCCAGGAGAGCAGGCATCTGTTGCGTCATGAGTTCCGATGCCTGCAAAGCCTGCGTCCAATGGGCTTCGAAAGCGCTCCCTATCGGGTGGTTCAAGCGCTGGGGGCGCAGGAGGAGTTGTCCTGCCTGTTGACCGAGGAATTTGTGCCGGGCCGCAGTCTGGACCACTACATTGCCAGAGCCTGTCACGAGGGTCAGGCGGAGCGGCTGTACCGGAAGCTGGGCCTGCTCTCCGGTTTTCTGGCTCGCCTGCACAGCCTGACCTGGTCCAGGATCCAGCGCAATTTCTCCCGCATTGCCGAGGCTTTTCGGTCCATTGTTCGGGTACTGGAGATCGCCGGGGTGGCGGAAACCTCACTCGCCGGCAGCCTGACCGAGCTTTCCTATCGGTGGGAAGCGCAGCGCCGGATGTGGCCGCCGGGAAGTTGCCGGGTCCACGGAGATGTCACGCCCACCAACTTCATCGTGGAGGGCGACCAGCTTACCGCCATTGACCTGGAACGGATGCAGGTGGCCGACCCGGCCTACGATGTGGGCATGTTCATGGCCGAACTGAGGCACCACTTTGCGCTTCGAATTCTGAACGCGGAGGCGGCGGAACCCTTTATCGCCGATTTCCTGCGCAACTACGTCCAAGCGTTGGGGGAGGGCCCAGACTTTCTGGCCGAGCTCAGCTTTCGCAGCCGATTCTTCATGGCGTTGGGAGAACTCCGGATCGCACGCAACCAGTGGCTGCCCGTGGAGCACCGGCGCTGGCTGGTGGAGGAAGCCCGACGGTGTCTGGACCAGGAGAGCGCATGAACGAAATCAAGACCGTACTTTTCGACGTCTACGGCACGCTGATCGACATCCAGACCGACGAGCACCGGGACGATATCTTCGAAACGATCAGCCGTTTTCTCGAGTATCGGCGGGTTTTCGTCTCGCCCTCTGAACTCAAGGAGCTGTACTTCAGCGAGATCAACCGGCAGTTTGCCGCCAGCCGCCAGAAGTATCCGGAAATCGACGTCGTTGCCGCTTTCGAGCGGGTGCTCCGGCGCAGCGGAGGCAGCAGCGACCGCTATCTGGCCCTGATGGTGACTCAGCTCTATCGTTGCCTGTCGCGGCAGCGGATAGGACTGTTCCGGGACACCTTCTGGACGCTGACCGAATTCCGGAAGCGGTACCGACTGGCGGTGGTATCCGATGCCCAGCGTGCCTTCTGTCGTCCGGAGTTACGCGCGCTCCACATCGAGGGCTTCTTCGATACGCTGGTGATCTCTTCCGACTACGGGTTTCGCAAACCCGACCCCCGGTTGTTCCACATCGCCCTGGCGGCGGTGGACTCCCGTCCGGAGGAGTCGGTTTACATCGGAAACCGCTACGAGACGGACTTTCTCGGCGCCAGGGCGGCGGGATTTGCCGTCAATATCCTGATCCACCAGTCTCCTGCCGACATCGAGTCCTATCGGGACCGCCCGCAGCCCGATCATGTTGCTGCCGACCTCACCGCGGCCCTGCAGTTCCTGCAGGACCGCCAGGCCGCGCACCTGCCGGCTGCGGGGGGGCAGCAGGAGTGACGGATCCCCGACTCGATTACTGCGGAGGCGGCTGGGTGGTCAGAAAACCTCCGTTGGGTACCACGTCCGAGTATCCACCGGTTGTCGGTCCGACGATCACGGCGTAGTTCACCTGGCTGCCCAGATCGAACTGATCCAGCTCGAGGTCAAGGATCAAGTAATTGCTTTGGGGATCGCCGAAAGCAAAGGCTGTGCCCACCGCCTGGCCGGTGAGGGCATTGAAGACGCTTACCTCTCCGAAATAGGGGAATTCGGGAGGAGCTTCGGGTGACGGGACAAATGAAGCCAAGTCGATCCTCAGTTCCACACCCAGGTCCGAGGCGTATGGACTCAACAGGTCGACCCAGGCGGTGGCCCCGGTGAGGCGATTGCGGTCCGCGTCGATTTCGATGGCCCCTGCCAGCTCGGTGGGTGACACCGGGGAGGTAAAGAACAGGGTGAAAAACATCAGGTTGTCTTCCGCTCCGGAATAGACAAACCAGAGGTCCGGAGGACTGGGCAGGTTTCCGAAGGTATCCCCGTGTGGGTCCAGGAAATCCGAGGCGAACTGGGGCGGCCCCACGTTGCTCTGCTGATCCACGTACAGATCGGGCACCCGAACCAGAGTGACTTGGCTGGTGCTGTAGAGGCCGGCGCTTTCGCTCAACAAGATCCCCGACTTCAGGGCGTCACCGGTGCCGATGCCGCTACCGATGGGCAGGTAGGCGATGTCGCGGGTCAGTGACTGGTCCGCATTGACCCACGGGGTGGCAAGCCCCAAGGACGGGCCCACCAGGTTGACGACACCGCTGCCTTCGTCCGCCAGCAGCAACTGGAAAGCGTCCGGACACGGGATCTCCTTACGGTAGAGCCCGAGGATCTGTCCTGGTGCACTCAAGCCATCCGGGATCTCGGTCCGTTCGCCGGTGACCCGATCCACCGCCAGCAGCCTGCCGGTGCCTTCAGTCACGTAGATGCGTCCGGTACAGGCGTCGGCGGCGACGCCCCGGGCGTTCTGAAGGTTGGGCACCAGTGCGGAAGGCCTTTCCTCGGGTTGAGGCCTCCGGGAACGCTGGGCGGAGGTCAGGCCGGCCTCGAGCTGATTGCGGGTCACGTTCCAGACCTGGGTCCGATCAGCGACCAGCAGGTTCCCCGTGAGGGCGTCGATCGCCATTGAATTGGGCTGATCGAAGCCGCCCGCCACCTCCACCGGCGTCGCCGGTTGCCGGGAGGGATCCAGCCGCAGCACGCGACCCCCGGTGCGGGAGCAGAGAAGGAGGTAGTCCTTGCCGTCACCGGCACGGTACTCCAGCAGCTTGACGATCTCTTCGCCATTCAGCGTCGTGATGCGAAGCCGGTCTCCGGGCGCGGCCTGGAAGATTCCGGTATTGCCTGCGGCCGGAAAGGCTCCCGATCCGGTCGCCGTCCCTTCCAACTCCGCGCTGTACAGCCGCTGGAGTCCGCGCAGATAGGCCACTGACTGGACGACGCCGGCTCCCTGGAAAAGCACTTCCTTCTTGAGAATGTCAACGGTGGCGCCGCCTCTCAGGCTGACCTCCTGAGAGCTCAGTTCGGCCGAAATGGTTACGGGCAGCGCAGTGGGGAGATCGCCGGGGGCAGTGTACAAACCTGCAGGGGAAATCGTGCCGATGGCCGGGTTCCCGCCGGCCTGCCCGTTTACCTTCCATGCGGGGTTCCCGGCGGGACCGCTCACCGCAAACTGCTGGGTCTTGCCCGGCTGGACGATGGCAATTGGAGGCGAGACCGCCAGTTTGGGAGCGTTGTCGCCGGGAGCGAACGAAGGTGGCGCAGGTTGCGGCGGGATGTTGGCCAAGACTTGGGGAGTACCGAAAAGCGAGGTCATGTAGATCGGATGTTCGCTTTTCACCCAGATGAAACCTCCCCCGACGGTCTGCTCCTTCAGCGCCGGCACCAGCTCTGAAATCAGTTGGGCGATGCGTTCGCCGGGGCGGAGCACACCATCAAACAGGCCATACGGCTCACCCGTGTCGCGGTTGAAGGCCATGATCCGGACGGGATTGGAGATCTTGCCAGGGTTCAGGAGGGCGACGCCGGTAAAAGGATTCAGGGTGGGACTGGTGGCGATGTGGCCGAAGAGGGCCCGGGTCATGGCGGTGGGCTGCAGGGTTACCGCCGCCTCGGATCCGGCCGAGGTCACGCCGTAGCTCACGAAACCGTTGAGGACGGGACGGGCGGTTTCCACCTTCAGCCAGCCGTCGACGGTCTGGTTTCCCGTGAACCGGAAAATGTCGACCAGGTTTCGGTAAACGGCCCCGCCGGGAGGGATCTGAACCGGAGCGGGATTGGATCCCTGGAGCGCGGGGCCCAGGTACAGGGAACCGTCGGCATTGTGGGCGGAGACGTCGGCCACCACTGCCTCTTCGGAGAGGTTGATGAGTCCGAGATGCGTCGTCCAGGGACCCAGGACCGCAAGCTGCGGGAAATAGAGAATCTGGAAGGCCTCTGTGGCCGGCCGGGCGTTGAGCCCGATGATGTCTTTCCCGGCCAGTCGGACGATCTCGAAGCCTGCAACTGGAGCTGAGGCAGCGACCTGCAGGAAGCTCCCGTCTGCTGCCTGGTCGACGCCGAAGTCGGTGACCGGGGAGAGACGTGCCATCCCTTGCGCCGGGATCCGGATGGCGCGGACCCCATCCTTGAACTGGCCGGTCTCGGCGCGAAACAGCCGGGAGGTCACCTCGACCTCGGCCGAACCAGGATTGATCAGATTGAGTTCGGTGGTGTAGCCGCCTCCCCATCGGACACGGGGAAAGATCAGCTTCCGGGCAGGGACCGGAAGGTCGGCTCCATCCCAGGCGTTGATGGTCCTCTGGCCCAAATTCAAGTAGAGGAAAAAGCCGGTGACTTCGTCGACGGTCCTGACTACCCGGATCCAGCCGAAACGGTCAGCCGGCAACAGTGTTCCGAAGAGCTCCGCCAGTACCTGCGCACGCTGCTGGAAGGGCGGCACCTTAAGCTCCACGGGATTTCTAAACTCCTGGCCGCCCGACAGGGGAGTCCCGTCCGGACCCAGGGCCGTGATGGTGAGGGTGGCTTCGAGACCTGTCGGGTTCACGAAGGCGATCCCGGTGAAGGAAGCCGTCTCGAAACCGAGACGCGGAAAGATCAGCGTGGCTGCAGCCTCCACGGAAGCGGACCAGTGGAGTACCAGAGCCGCGGCCAATGCCATGGAAAGCGCGGGACGAAAGGGTGGGCGCATCTCTGCAGCATAAGGCTCGACGGTTGGGGATTCAACCACCCCTAAACCTCTGAGCCTGACTTTCCCCTTGCGGCGAGGCTTCGGCGCCAGCCAGTTCGGTAGTCCGGAGTCGGAAGGCGGGTGGGGGGTCAGTGGTCAGGGAGCCGGGAGCCTGCCCGATGTGGCTTTCTCCCGTTTCCTGTTTCCTGTCTCCCGTCTCGTTCAAACCTCCTCTCCTGATAAGATGCCTTGCTGAGGTTCTCCCGGGCGGCGGTGGGAGGCAGAGTCGCAACCGGGTTCGGGCGAGGGGACGGTTCGGCGGGGACACAGCGGGTTGGCAGCGTCGGAGCAGGCGTGACTCAGATCCTGGGAATTTCAGCCTTCTATCACGACAGCGCCGCCGCGCTGGTCCGCGACGGACAGGTGGTGGCAGCTGTGCAGGAGGAACGTCTCACCCGCCGCAAGCACGACTCCTCCTTCCCGACCAGGGCAGTGCAGGCGTGCCTGCAGTTGGGGGGTACGACACTGCGGGAGGTGGACCACGTCGTTTTCTATGAGAAGCCTTTCGCAAAGTTCGAGCGGCTGATCGAGACCTACTTGGCCAAGGCCCCCCGCGGCCTGCGGTCCTACCTGAAGGCGATGCCGCTCTGGGTAAAGGACCGGTTGTGGATGAAAGACCGTATCGCCCGCGAACTCGGGTTCGAAGGCGAGATTCTGTTTGCTGACCATCACGAGTCTCACGCGGCATCGGCGTTCTATCTCTCGCCCTTCCCCCAGGCCGCCATCCTGACCGTCGACGGCGTCGGTGAGTGGACCACCACCGCGCTCGGCGTCGGACAGGGCAACGATCTGACCCTGATCAAGGAAATCCGCTTCCCCCATTCTCTGGGCCTGCTGTACTCCACCTTTACCTACTATCTCGGCTTCAAGATCAACGACGGCGAGTACAAGGTGATGGGGCTGGCGCCGTACGGGCAACCCCGTTACGTCGATCAAATCCTGGGGGAGCTTTTGCGGCTGGAAGACGACGGTTCTTTCCGGCTCAACCCTGAGTACTTCGAGTACGAAACCGGACTGCGGATGGCTTCGAGTCGCTTTTGCGAATTCTTTGGCCGGCCTCCGCGACGCCCCGGCGAGCCGTTGGATCAGTTCCACAAGGATCTGGCCGCGTCCATCCAGCGCACCACCGAGGAGGCGCTGCTGCAGTCCGTCCGGTACCTGCAGACCCTGACCGGGGAGCCGGATCTCTGCCTGGCGGGCGGCGTAGCGCTCAACTGTGTGGCCAACGGACGAATTTTGAGGGAAACGCGTTGCAGGCAGTTGTGGGTTCAGCCGGCGGCGGGAGATGCGGGCGGTTCGGTGGGCGCGGCTCTCGCCGTCTGGTACAGGCATCTCGGACATCCACGGCCGACGGCGGAGCGGGACGGACAAGGAGCTTCTCTGTTGGGATCTTTCTATGGCGAGGTGGAGGTCGAAGCTTTCCTGCGCAGCCAGGGGGCGGTGTATCGTCGCCTCGCCCCGCAGGAGCTGGCTGTCTACACGGCTTCCCGTCTGGCGGATGGCGCCGTCGTCGGCTGGTTCCAGGGCAGGATGGAGTTTGGACCGCGGGCGTTGGGCAGCCGGAGCATTTTGGCGGACCCCCGCCGGCCGGAGACTTTGGACGAGGTTAACCGCCGTATCAAATACCGGGAATCGTTCCGGCCTTTTGCCCCGGTGGTCCCGTTGGAGCGGGCAGCGGATTACTTCGACCTGGGCTGTCCCAGCCCCTACATGCTGCTGGTGGCGCCGGTGCTGGAGCATCGGCGCAGCGAGATCCCTGCGGTGACCCACGTGGACGGTTCAGCTCGGGTCCAGACGGTCGACCGTGTCGACCACCCGCGGCTGCATCAGCTCCTGCTGGAATTCGAAAGCAGGACCGGCTGCCCGGTCCTGCTGAACACCAGTTTCAATATTCGTGGCGAACCGATCGTCGAGTCTCCAGCCGATGCCTGGCGATGTTTCATGCGGACAGGGCTGGACCTGTTGGTGATGGGGGATCTGATTGTGGAGAAGAGGGATCAGCCCGACGGCTTGGCGGCTTTGCGGGAGGACTGGCCTGGACCGCCGCAGGCGATGTCTCCCAGCTCCCCGACAGGGGGGCAGTTCCGCCGCCTCGCAGGTCTGCCGGTTCGTGCCCTCAAACGTCTGGGGCAGGGATTCGGGCGGTTCAACAACACCCTCCTGATGACGATCTCTTTCTTCTTGCTGGTTTGGCCGACCGGACTGGTCCGCCGCCTGCTGAGCCGGAAGCGGGGGAATCGGGGTTGGCTGGAACGGCATCCCCTGCCGAAGGACCACTATCGACGGCAGTATTGACGGGAACCCTGGTCGGGCGGCGGAGGCACCGGTCGGTCAGCGGGGGGTGAGATCACGCGCGGCTTGGCTGAGGGGTCGGACCAATTCCCGTTCCACGTTGACCTCCCAGACCAGATGGACTTCCTGCTCGCCGCGTTTGGCCACCACATCGAGCCAGAAGACGGGCGGCGCTGACTTCACGGGGTTCCAACCCACGGCTTCCATATCCTCCAGTTGTCCGTCGAGGAGTCGGGCGACCAGCTCCACTTTTCCCCGCAGCACCGCCAGGGCCTGTTCCGCCTCAGGCGTTCGAGGGGGCGGTTGAAAGCCGGGCTGGGTCTGGGCTGCCTCTGCGTCCGCAGCAGATCCTGGAAGGGGCGGGCCGGACCGGGTGTAAAGCACACCCTCCACCGCGTCGTCGGCGGGGCCCGACGAGGGCTGGCCTGCTACGACCGGGAACGCCGGGCGCGAAGCCGGCGTCTTGGCTGGCGGCGGAGGCAGCGAATAGACAAGCTGATCTCCTGACACCGGCTTCAGCTTCTCACCGAACAGGGTTGCTACAAGCTGGCGCCGCTGTTGGGGAAAGACTAGGAGACCCACGGCGCTCACCAGCAGGGCCAGCGTAAGCAGCAGGATCAGGAACTTGGAAACCCCGGAGTATTCATGCCGGGGGTGCAATCTCCGTTCCCGCAGCTCCGCCCTCAGCGCCTGGGCTTCCGCATGCAGGTCGGCCGCCATCTCCGGGCGTTCGGGCCTGGTTGAATCTCCTTCCATTGTTTTTGCTCTCAGTTCCGGTTCGCCTCGGCCATCTGCTTCCGCCGGCTTCGTTCTTTCAGCCACGCGCTGATGAAGCCATCGAGGTCGCCGTCCAGAACCGCGTCCACGTCACCCCTTTCCACCTTGGTTCGGTGGTCTTTGACCAGTCGGTAGGGCTGCAGGACGTAGGATCGGATCTGGCTGCCCCACGCAATGTCGGCCTTCTGATTCTCTACCTCCTGCAATTCCTGCCTGCGTTTCTCCATTTCCAGCTCGTAAAGCTTGGACCGGAGAATCTTCATCGCGGTCTCCCGGTTACGGTGCTGGGACCGCTCATTCTGACATTGCACCACGATGCCTGTCGGCAGATGGGTTATCCTGACCGCCGAGTCGGTGACGTTGACGTGCTGACCGCCGGCTCCGGAAGAGCGGTAAGTGTCGATGCGGAGGTCCTTTTCCTCGATTTCCACCTCGACGTCGTCCTCGATCTCGGGGGTGACGAAAACCGAAGCGAAGGACGTGTGCCGCCGGGCGCCGGCGTCGAAAGGCGAGATTCTCACCAGGCGGTGGACCCCGATTTCGGCCGAGAGGTAGCCGTAAGCGTACTCGCCCTCCACCAGGAAAGTCACGGACTTGACGCCGGCTTCCTCGCCTTCCTGGTAGTCGGTGATCTCCGTCCTGTAGCCATGGGCTTCCGCCCACCGCAAGTACATCCGCAGCAGCATTTCCGCCCAGTCCTGGCTTTCGGTTCCCCCGGCGCCGGGGTGGATGGTGACGATCGCGTTGGCGGCATCGTGCTCGCCGCCCAAGAGCGTCTGGAGTTCGGTCTTCTCGATCTCATTCTCCAGACGGTTCAGTTCGGAGGCCGCTTCGGCGGTGACGTCCTCTCCCTCGTGCATCAGTTCGATGAGCGCGCCGACGTCGGCCAGGCGGGCGCGGCAATCCTCGGCCAGCTTGATCGTCTCTTCGAGTCGCCGCCTTCGTCGAAGGACGTCCTGGGAATCCTCGGGATTCTCCCAGAATCCGGGGGCTGAGATCTGTTGCTCGATTTGCGCCAGCGCCTCGCGCTTGGCATCAACGTCAAAGATACCTCCAGAGATGCTCCGTCCGCTGTTTGAGGTCTTCGTATTTCTGCTCAATGTCTTCGGCCACGCTTCGCTCCTTTGGTTCCGGCGGAGGACGTCAGGATCCCCCAGGCCATGCTGAGAATTATAACCGCCAGCACAGGCAGCCGGCCGAAGGTCAGGAACACGGTATCGTCCACACCGCCTTCAACCTCGGCGACGATGAGATCCTCCGTGTAGAGGCCTGTCTGCTGAAGGATCGCACCCTTGGGGCTGACCACCGCTGAAAAGCCGCTGTTGGCGGCCCGGAGGAGGGGTCTGCGGGTCTCAACCGCGCGCACGAGGGCCATTTGCAGGTGCTGGTAAGGGGCGGCGGTCGTTCCGAACCAGCCGTCGTTGGTCAGGTTGACCAGGATCTGGGCCCCTTTCAGCACTCCTTCCCGGGACAGCTCGGGGAAGATCGCCTCGTAACAGATGAGGGTGGTGAAGGGCACACCCGCCGCCCGGGCGACGCTCACTTCCGAGCCGGGAAGGAAGGCACTGACTTCGGCCACCAGAGCCCGCGCCCCGCCCAGCCAGTCCTTGAGCGGCAGGTATTCTCCGAAGGGCACGAGGTGGACCTTGTCGTAACGGTGGACGATCTGACCGGAGGGATCCAGGAGATAGGCGCTGTTGTAGTACCCGCCGTCACCGGAGGCGGCACTGTTGAGCAGCAGGGCAACGCCGGAGGCCTGAACGCGGGACCGCCAGAACTGCCGGAAATAGAAGTCCCGCTCCAGCCGATAGGGGTTCTGGGCTTCTGGAAACAGGACCCATTGGGCACCCTGGGCGGCAGCCCGGTCGAAGAGCCGCGGCAGGACTTTAAAGTAGCGGTCGGCGTAATGTTCGATGTCGCTCTTGAGGTCGATGTTGGCTTGCGCGATCGCCACCTTGACGCGGGCGCCCGGGCTCGGGGACCAGAACTCCGTCCGCCAGATCCCGTAGAGGTTCGCCGCGGCGAAGCAAACCAGCACCGCCAGCACGCTGCCGGGAGACTGGCGTCTGATCAGCAGCAGGACGGCTCCGTTCACCAGGGCGATGAGCAGGCTGATCAGGTAGACACTGCCGAGATCGGCGGTCTGCAGGACCCAGGAGTAATCCGTCTGGGTATAGCCGAGCGCGGCCCAGGGGAAGCCGCCGAAAGGAAAGCTGTTGCGGGCCAGTTCGGTCAACGTCCAGAGTCCTGGGGCCGTGAGGGCGGCGGTGGCCGTACCTTTCCGCGCCGCCAGTGCAGTCAGCAGAGTGAAGGGAAGCAGGAGCAGGGTCAGGAGAACCGCCATGAGCAGCAACGCGGCGCCGGCAAGAACCCAGGGCAGGTTCCCATACATGACCAGCACCCGGGGAACCCAGTAGAGGACGCTTCCGTAGAAAGCCAGCCCGAAGAGCAGATGACCCACCGCCAGGTGCCGCCACGAGGGTCGCGTGGTGAGCCAGTACAGGTAGGGTACCAGACCTACCCAGGCCAGCGGGAAGACGGCCGGATACGGGAACGCCAGAACCAGCGCACCTGCCGACAGCAACGGCAGCAGCACCGCCGAAGCCATGCCTAATTCACCCGCCGGATATATGTCTGAAAACCGGCGTCCTTGAGCTGCCTCTCAAGGGGCCGAGCCTCGTCGATGCTGGGGAAATTGCCTACCCAAACCCGGTTCAGACGATCCGCCTCCCCCGGTTGCGGCTGCCGGATCCAGCCCTGAAAGCCCTTGACCTGGAGTCGGTTCAGGGTCTGTACGGCCTCTTCGTAGGTGGAGTGGGCTGCCACTTGGATGGTAAAAGAACCCGCCGCCGGCAAATCAGGCTCTTCCGGTGGAAACTCTTCCTGGGCCGGCACTGAGGGAGGGAGCAAAACCTCCTGCTCGTCTCCCTCCCCGCTTCGGGTCGCTGGAGGCGTCGGTGCCGGCGGTTTCGCCTCCTGGCTCCCGCCGGCGATGGCGATCTCCGGCCCAGGTTCGCTCCGAATCGTGTTCGGCTCCTGATCGAGGTGGCCGGGATCGGCGAACCGTGAGGCGGCGGGCGGAGGCTCAGGCTCCCGAGGGAAGGCCGAGACTACCGGGGGCGACGAATCCTCCGTTTCGGTCCGGGTGGAAGGTGACCCCTCCTGCACCAACGCTGTCCCGGAAATCAGGCCGGCGATGAAGACCACCAGCAGGAAGCCCAGGACGCTCAGGTACATGGCCGCCGCCTGACCGAATGTGAAACGAAACTTCATGGCTGACCCGCCCTTCAACTTCCCGACTGCTTCTTGATCAGCGGGGTGAGCAGGTCGACCGGTACGGGGAAGACGATCGTCGAGTTCTGCTCAATTCCAATCTCCGTCAGCGTCGACAGATACCGGAGCTGGAATGCAATGGGCTGTTCGGCGAGAACCGCCGCGGCATCCTTGAGTCTCTCGGCAGCCTGGTACTCACCTTCGGCATGGATCACCTTGGCGCGGCGCTCCCGTTCCGCCTCCGCCTGTCGGGCCATGGCCCGTTGCATCTCCGCGGGCAAGTCCACGGTCTTGATTTCCACCATCGAAACCTTGATCCCCCACACGTCGGTGTGCTCGTCCAGGATACTCTGCAGCTTGCTGTTGAGGGTTTCCCGCTGGCTCAACAGGTCGTCCAGTTCGACCTCACCCAGCACCGACCGCAGCGTGGTCTGGGCAAGCTGTGAGGTGGCGTAAAGGTAGTTCTCCACGCTCACGATCGCCTTGTTGGCGTCGAGTACTCGGAAGTAGACGATAGCGTTCACCTTAACCGTGACGTTGTCCCGGGTGATCACATCCTGGGCGGGGACGTCCATCGTCACCGTGCGGAGGCTGACCCGCTCGAGGCGGTCAATCGGCCAGAACACCAGGATGAGTCCCGGTCCCTTGGCTTCCGGTAAGAGCCGTCCCAGCCTGAACACAACTCCGCGCTCGTACTCCCTCAGGATGTTCACTACCGAGAAGATGTAGAGCACGAGAATGGCAATGATGATAAAGGTCGGTGTAAACAGCATGTCGCTCCTCCTGCGCCCGCGACTTCTCAGGCGGGGCTCTGCGGCGGTCGGGACGGTTCTGCCACCTCCTCAACCGCCAGCTCAAGTCTCCTGGCCGCGATCACCCGAACCCGACTGCCGGCCCGGATAGGGACGGCAGATTTAGCTTTCCACCTCTCTCCGTCCACCAAGACCCATCCGGAATCGGGACCGATATCGGTTCGCGCCACCCCGATCTCGCCCACTAGACCTTCCTGACCTGTGGTTACGCGGCTGCGATGGGAGCGGATGACCAGGCGAAGCAGGAACAGGAAGATCAGGGCAAAGGGGATGGCCACCGCGACGGCCAGCCCCAAATCGATGCGAAGCTCCGGATAAGGACTGTCGATCAGGAAGACGATACCCAGGATCAGCGCCACAATTCCTCCAAACCCAAGGACTCCAAAGCCCTGGACTTTCACCTCGGCGATCAGCAGGCCCACCGCCAGCAGAATCAGCAGCACTCCGATCAGATTGACCGGCAACAACGAGAACCCCAGCGCCGCCAGCAGCAGGCAGATGCCACCGACGACGCCAGGCAGGATGAGTCCCGGATGGGTGAACTCGAAGTAAAGCCCCAGCAGGCCGATTACTCCCAGAATGAGCGCGAAGTTCGGGTCCGCAATCGTGGAAAGCAGCCGTTGCCGCGGACTCATCTCGAGGGTTCGAACCTCCACCCCGGCGGTTTTCAGCGTCTGCATCTCGCCCGAGAACCGTCGAACCTCCCGGTTATCCAGTTGGCGCAGGAGGTCGGCCTCCGACTGGGCAATGAGGTCGATCAGTTGACCCTCCAAAGCCTCGGCGGCCGTATAGCTCTTGCTCTCAAGAACGCCCTTTTCGGCCAGCTCGTAGTTGCGGTTCCTCTGCTTGACGATGGCCCGGAGACTGGCCAGGGCATCGTTGCGAATCTTCTCCAGCATCACCTGGTTTTCCATCCCGAACGGGAAAACCGGGTGGGCCGCTCCGGTGTTGGTACCCGGTGCCATGGCGGCTACGTCCGCCGCCAGCAGGATAAAGAAGCCCGCCGAGGCGGCGTGCGCCCCCTGGGGAGCCACGTAGCAGACCACCGGGACCTTGGAATTCAGGATGGCCTGAACGATTTCCTGCATGGAGATCCCAAGGCCGCCCGGGGTGGCCAGTCGAATCAGCAGAAACTCGGCTCCGGCCGCCTCCGCCTCCGCCACTGAGGAGGTGATGAACTCGGAGGTGATGGGATCGATCACCCCGTCGACGTCCACCCTGAGGATCGCGCCGTTCGCCACCGCCGACAGCAGTCCCGCCAACAGCAATACAAGCAGGGGCCCGCGCATTGAGATCATCTTAGACCCCTGTCGATCGGATCACAACCGCATCAAACGCCTGCTTCGAGTCGCAGGCCGGATCCCCAGGGGCAGGCGCTTGAGCCCTGTTTCCGTTTAACATGGAGTCCTCGAGGGAGGACTTGGGTGGCGCCGACGGAGGGGGATACAGCAGTGGACAGCCCAGAGGCAGAGTTTCGCGGGCAGACCTCCGCCGGCCGGATCCGGACCTCAGGCGTGATCCACTGGTCCACGGTAGGCCTTACTACCGGCTACGTGTCGTTGGGTTTGGCGGTGACTCTGCTGCCCTCGTTGGCCGTCGCCGCGTTTTTGCCGGACGAAGGGCTGGGGCCGTTGCTGAAGGCGGTGTCATTGGTGCTCGCCGTGGGAACGGCGCTGGTGTGTGCGTTGCGTCGCCAGGCAAGAGAACTGACCCGTCGGGAAGCCATCCTCCTGACGACACTGTTGTGGATTGTGGCCGGGTCCATGGGTGCCCTTCCCTTTTACTTTTCCCCTTTCTTCCACGGATTCGTCGACGCCGTCTTTGAATGCGTATCCGGTTTCACCACTACCGGCGCCTCGATTCTGACGGATGTTGAGGCCCTGCCTCCCAGTCTGTTGCTTTGGCGCGCATTTACTCATTGGCTGGGAGGACTGGGGATCGTACTGCTGGTGATCGCGATCCTACCCTGGTTTGGAGCCGACTCGGGCTCGGGCGGTGCCGATCTGTTCCGCGCCGAGTTCTCCGGAGCCGGGTCGGAAAGACTCAAGCCACGGCTGCGCCAGACCGTGCGGGCGCTGTTCCGGATTTACATCGGATGGACGATCGCGGGTATCGCTTGCCTGATGCTGGCGGGCATGGGTTGTCTGGACGCGGTTTGCCATACTTTCGCCGCCATCGCCACCGGCGGCTATTCCACCCGCGCGATCAGTGTCGAGGCCTTTCATAGCGCCTGGGTGGAACTGATCCTGATGGCTCTGATGGTCCTCGGGGGAATGAACTTCTACCAGCAGTACCGCCTGCTGACGGAACGGAGTCCGAAATCGTTCCTTGCCGACCCGGAGATCCGCACTTACCTGACGCTGATGGCTTTGGCGACCCTGGCCGTGGCCGCTTCCCTGTGGAGTGTGGCCGGACCGTTGGGAAGCGTGCGAATGGCAGCGTTCCAGGTCGTCTCGGTGATGACCGCCACCGGATTCTCTTCAACCAATTTTGACGGCTGGCCTCCGTTTGCCCAGTTCGTGCTGGTGGTCTCCATGTTCGCGGGGGGTTGTACGGGAAGTACAGCCGGCGGTCTCAAGAGTGCCCGGGTGTACCTCCTCTTTCAGGTGGTGCGGGCGCGCCTGAGGACGCTGGTGCGCCCCCGGATGGTGGTCGCGATCAGGCAGGATCGGCGGATTCTCGGCGAAAAGGAGGTTCAAAGCGCACTGAATGTGGTGGTGATGGCGATCCTGGTTCACCTAAGCTGCAGCCTGCTGCTGTGCGCTTCCGGGCTGGACCTCGTCTCCTCGGCTACTGCTGCCGCTGCCACCATGTTCAACGTGGGCCCCGGCTTGGCCTCGGTCGGTCCTTACGGGAACTACGCCCACCTGACGGACTTGGCCAAGTGGGTTCTGGTAGTGAACATGATTGCAGGGAGGCTCGAGTTCCTGACCTTCTTCGCTGTCTTTACGCGTTCTTTCTGGCGGCCCTGACGCTGGACCCGAGAACCTCGCGGACTTTCTGGAGGAGCTGCCCGGCGGTAAACGGCTTTGCCAGAAACTGCCCAACCGCCTGGAGCCGTCCGCCCACCGCTTCGTCGCTGTAGCCGGAAATGAAAAGAACTCTCAGATCCGGCTGCCGGCGATGCAGACAGTCGAACAGCTCGTTACCCTTGATCCCGGGGAGCTCGATGTCGGTCAGGAGCAGGTCCAGCTTACCCAAGCCCGACAGGACCTGAAACGCTTCTTCGGCATCGGCGGCGGCATGCACCGCGAACCCCTGCTGACGCAGGACCTGACAGACCAGCTCCCTGACGGGCTCGACGTCATCCACGACCAACACGCTCTTCATGAGCTCCGGCCCTAGCGGATGGTGGCGGCCTGGCCGGCCACGTTTACCTGCCCGCCAGACAACGCGCGACCGCTTTTCTTACTCTCCAGGTAGATGAAGCCCTCGACTTCCTGTCCCGGCTCGAGGACCACGGGAGAAAGCTGGTAGCGCTCCAGCAGCTCGCGAAGGGCTACCCCCGTGCTGACATCAACCTTGCCGGCTGGGACGCCGACGCCCACAGTGGGGCGTCGGTCCCGGTGCGGAGGATAGGGCCCCTGGTAAGGGGGGTACCCGTAGCCGACTTCGCCGTGAATCGAGGGCGGGCCTCCGGAACGGTAGAACTTCATGAGCTTGGGCGTCACCTCGGCGGGTTCCGCCCGTTTCAGCCGCTTGCCCTTGGGATCCTTGGCCTGGAAAGAACCCGGATCGAAGGCCGTCTGCCGGTCGGAAACGTTCTTGACCCGGATTCTGAGAACCGCGAAACCCACGTCGAAAACCTGAAACGGAAAGTCATTGGGGAGGTCGCGGCGCATGACGGATTCCGCCGCCAGCTCCACAACATTGCTTGCGGGCGGTTCAGCGACCGGCAGGTTGGTGGCAAGAAGCAACGCCAGGAGCCACACAGCGTTCCCAATATAGCAGCATTGTGTTCTCAACAGGGCGATGGCTTACCGCCTCGGTCCTCTTTCCGGCGGTACGGGGTGCGGAGGAGTGCCCGGGCGCGCGCTTGACTTCGAATCGAACTGGGACGAGGATGCAATCGGTCAGGGTAACAGGTGGCCGGTTTCGAGGCAGCGATCCGGCTGCCCGGGACTTGCGGGGTTCACAACCGTGGATTGGAAGAATGAAGCTGATTGCTTTGGGACTTGCAGGCGCCGCGGGTACAGTCGCCCGCTACTGGGTTTCCGGCTGGGTGGCTCGCCGCTACGGTGAGTCTTTTCCAACCGGCACGTTGACAGTCAATCTCCTGGGCTGCTTTCTGATGGGTGCGCTCTACTACCTGCTGGAAGAACGGTTCCTGTTGGACCCCCTGATCCGGACCACCCTGTTGCTGGGATTCCTCGGTGCCTTCACCACCTTCTCGTCTTACGGCATCCAGGTCGTCACCTTGGTGAGGGATGGTGAGTTCTTGTATGCCGCCCTGTATGTGGCGGTCTCCAATTTCGCCGGCTTGCTGCTGGTTTGGGCCGGCTACGTACTGTCGCGCCGGCTGGTGGTATGAGGATTATGGACCGCTCCGAACAAGGTTATCTCTTGCGGGTCTTTGTTGGAGAATCGGACCACGCTGGGCATCTGCCGCTCTATGAGGCGGTGGTCAAGCGGGCCCGTTCCGAGGGTCTGGCGGGTGCAACCGTGCTGCGGGGCCTGATGGGCTTCGGAAGAGCCAGCGTTTTGCACACGGCGAAGGTCCTCCGCCTTTCGGAGGACTTACCCATGGTCGTGGAGATTGTCGATTCGCTGGAGAAAATTGAAGGTTTTCTCCCGGCACTTCGCGAGCTGGCCCAAGGCTGCCACTGTCTGGTCACCCTGGAAAAGGTGACGATCATTCGATCCGAGGTCTGACCGCTCCTTCGCTCTCCGCGCTTCTCTTGCCCCGGGTGTCGTGGCGCAAGGGGCTCACCGGCCGCGGCGGACCATGTGCCGATCGGCCAGGCTCAGAAATTGGGTCCAATCGTAGTCAGTGACGTCATGGCCGCCGGAGCGGACGTGATACCGCAGCACGTCGCCAACCGGCTGATCCGGCGGCGGCATTTCCCGGACTCCGAGTCCTCCTGCCCCCAGCAGGCGGTACACGGGATCAGCCGCCAGCGCCGCCAAGAACTCCCCGCGGGGGTCCGCCCACAAGTCCTCCACGGCGCTGGCGACGTACAGCGGGCGTGGTGCGATTAGCGCCAGCAACATGTGCTGGTCAACCGGGAGTTCGTGCTCCCGGTCGTTGTACCGCTTGAAGTTGCCGCAGAACCAGTGGGGGAATACGGTGTTGATCTGGGCCACCGTCTCCCCGAAACGCCGGCGTGAGAGGGCTGCTCCTCCACAACCCGAGTTGTTCGACACCACCATAGCAAATCGATGGTCGGTAGCCCCGGCCCACAGCGCTGTCTTACCCAGGCGGGAGTGGCCCATCACCGCGACCCGCTTGGCGTCGAGCTCGGCGTCCTTCTCGAGGTAGTCCATGATGCGGCTGAGACCCCAGGCCCAGGCGGCAATCGAGCCCCACTGGTCCGGCGCAGGGACCCGCTGGAAGGACGGGAGGTAGACCTTGTGGATCCCGTTCTGGAAGCCGTCGTCAAAGTCCGGGTCGATGTCGCCGTAGTACGCGGTGGCCAAGGCGTAGCCCCGCTCCAGGATCATTTCCACCGGCCATCGGCGTGCTCTGCCGCCGCGGCTTGCCTCACCAGCCCGATTTTCGGTGATTCCGAGCTCCTCGTTGTTCATGACCCACTGGGTCGTAACCGTGATCCCCGGGTCCGGGTGGACGGTATGGTTGCCATAGAAATTCAGTCCCAGAAAAGTGGGATGGGGGCCTTTACCTCGGGGCTGATAGACCAGCAGGTCCAGGTGGGGTCCGGAGGGATGGCCGGTGAGGCTGATTCTCACTTCCTTGCGGACGGCCTTGCCGCCGAGAGCGCTGTTGTCCCGGGATCGCACCTGGTGCCACTGGCGCAGGGGACGGGCGGGAGCCTTTCCGTAAACCTCGCTTTCGAACAGGCTCAGAATCTGGGCCCGCCGGCTCGCCCACCAGCCCACCGCGTCCTTGACCGGAGTCCCGTCGGGGAACCTCAGCGGGTCGGGCAGCTCATAAGGGGGGACTTTCGCCTCGTCATAGTTGGGCTGAAACTGTAGCGCGGTGCCGCCCAGAAGCACCAACGTCACGAGATGAAGCGCTGTTCTCATCCACTCCCCTTCAGATTGGGCCAGGACGGGGGACGCCCCCTCGATGGCTCACGACGCCGGTGCATCATAGTCGCCGCAGGCCCCTCCGTAAAGCCTGCGACTGGAAAAGCGGCCACGCGACAAGGCTCAGAACAGTGGGATCGCCCGAATCAGACGGGTGTCGCCTGAGTGCGCAGAACCCGCTCAAATCGCGGGCGCTGGTGTCGAAAAAGCCGGGGCGGCGGCATCAGAAGCTGCCGGTCACCCCGCGAAAGCGGTTCTTCGCCTGCCGTGCCAACCACTTGATGACCCGCATGTCGTCATAGCAGTGCCCCACGATGGAGTTGAGGGTGGAAAAGCAGGTCGTGTTGCACTCCTTCTTCATCTCATCGAGCTGAACCAGGTCGAACCGGGGATCCTCTACGGTTCCCCAGTCGTAGGTGGCACCGTAAGTGGGGAAGCACGGGGCCAGCGTCCCGTCCTCCCGGATGATCAGGGTGTTCTGGCCGGCCCGACACGGCCACGGTTCGACCCGTCCCCGCATCATGTTCTTCATGTTGAGCAGTTGCGGGATGGGGTTGGCGATCTTGTAACCGGATCTGTGCTTCTCCACCAGCCAGTCGATGAGAGCATCGATTCGGGGGTAGTCTTCCTCGGTGATGAAGGTGCTGTTGCGCTCGGCGTGTTTGAAGTGCTCGTGCTCCATCATGGGCGACTCGTTGATGTGGTAGTCGGTCGCCACGTTGTACTTCCGGCCGATCTCCGTGAGTTCCATGACATCGTCCACATTGATGCGGGTGATGTTGATGTTGAGGAACATGGTGTAGCCGTAGTAGCGCTGCATTTCGACCAGGTACTCGAAGTTCTCCCAGATGGGCCGGATCGCCTTGGGGAGCTCGGGGCGTTCCTCGACCGAGTCGACCGCCAGGTTGATGACGGCAATCCCTGCGTCTCCCAAACGATCAACCACTTTGGGCCGCAGCAGTCGCCCGTTGGTCGCCAAATAGACGAAAAAGCCCTTGCGGGCGGCGTAGTCGGTGACTTTGTGCACAAAGGGCCAGCGCAGCAGAGGCTCCCCCCCCATCAGCGCCAGAACCCGGCATCCAATCTGTTCCAGCCAATCGATGGAACGCTTGGCGGTATCATCGGTCATGCCCTTGACCGAATTGTTGTATGCCCAACAATAATGGCAATCCAGATTGCATTTGTAGTCCGTGAACAGGTACGCCACAATCGGCCGGAGCTGGCCGGCATACCAGCGGGACTTGAAGTAAGGGACACCCCAGGCTTTCCATGCCCGCCAGCCGTTCACCTTACGGTATTCCGACTCGGTCATCTGATGGAGCTTGGCTTCGGGCCTCCGCGGGAAAACCGGATCAGGCAGCACCTGGGGCTCTCCCTTCGGACGCAGCGGCCGCCGTCCGGGACCGCTCATCAACTGCTGGTGAAGCTCCTCATCCAGCCGGTACAGGATCTCTTCGTGACGGTTGACCGGGTTCTGCTGCAGAGTACTCAAGGAGATCTCCTTTCACTCGATAGCGAGTCTCGACTCCCTTGGGACCGGTTTCGCTCTGGGAACGGCCCCGGAGCCCTCTCCAATCGATTCACGCTTGCATCAACCCGCAGTCTAACAGGGGGATGGCGGGCAAACTTCCGGTTATCGTAGCCCAGCCCCGCCGGAAACGCAAGCCCACAAGCTGTTCCGTTTGGGCGGCCCGGTCCGGCGCACGTGGTTCGCGGCGCCGGGAACAGGCGATGGGAAAACGGCCGAGAGCCCAAGCCCTGAGCACTCTCCGGCAACCAGGCGGCTACCGGTAGTACCGCCCGATCAGGGGGTGGTCGACAATCGCCCGCCTGAGAGCCAGCGGCTCGATCGTGCCTTCCACCCGATACAGCACCTTGCCGCCAGGTTCGATCAGGACGGTAAACGGCAGCGCACCGTTCCAACCCGAATCCACGGCCTCGATCAGGGCGTACTGATCACCCCCGGTAAAGAGCAGGTTGCGGACGGCGGAGTGCTTCTCCCTGAGAAACTTGAGAACCGCCTCCCGTGCTTCCGGGTTGTCCGCACTCAATGAAACAAACTCAAAGTCGCGGTCCTTGAACATCCGATGAATGCGGACGAACTCGGGGTATTCGATCACGCAGGGGCCGCACCAGGTCGCCCAAACATTGACAAGACGCAACTTACTTCCCGAATTGGCCAGCAGCTCGCGAACGCCCGCAGCATCGACTTCAGCAAGCTCAACCGGCAACTCCGCCCACTCCCGATTCACCCTCTCCTTCCAGGCCAAAGTCTTTTCGTCGGCCCATTTCACCGAGCAGCCGAACGCTTTGGTCACCGGCGTCTCCACCTCCCGGCCGGCCAGTATTGCCTCCAGCGCTGCGCGCAAGTCCTCGGCGGCAGCCGAGCCGGGCCGTTCCGAGCCGTCGAGTCTCCCCTGGTAGCGGAGGCGGCGTTCCTGATCGAACACGAAGACATGGGGTGTGGCCGTTGGTCCGTAGGCGGCGGCGACCAGTTGGGTATCCCCGTCGTAGAGGTAGGGAAACTCGAACCGCCGGCTTTCGGCGCGAACCTTCATTTCCTCATAGGTGTCTCCGAGGTCGGTGTAGCCGCATTCTTCATCCAGGAGGGCGAGGGGGGAATTGGGCGAAATCGCGACCAGTGCCACTCCCCTGTCCCGGTATTCCCGCGCCACCGTCTGAATCCGATCCTCATATGCTTGCGCTGTCGGGCAATGGTTGCAGGTGAAAACCACTGCCAGCACCCCTGCCGAGGAGAAGTCCGCCAGCGTGTACCAGCGGCCATCGACTCCTGGCAGCCGGAACTCAGGGGCGGGGTCTCCGAGGGCCAGGGTCTTTACCTCACCCGCAAACTTCTGGGGAGAAGGGACAAAGGCGGTTGACGGGCGGTGTTCGCTGCTGCAACTCCACCCGAGACAGACACCAAGGACAACCCAGGAGAAGCGCTTCATAGGCCAAGCCTAGCAGACACGCGAGCTTGCGGCTATCACAGAACCCACAGCCGGTAGTACCAGTACTTCACCAGCTCCAGGCCGACCTCCTGGATCCCATGGAGACTTTGCCACCAGTTTGAAACCGACCGGCTTCCCCGCGAGGGCCGGCAGTAGACATGGATCCCTGAGGGTTCGAGCACCCTGGTATATACCCTGCAGGAACGCGCGCTGCGCAGGCAGGGTGAGACGAGAATCACAGACCGGACCTTCTCCCGCCGGAGGGTTTCCGCCACCTGGCGGGCCACGCTGAGGGTGATGGGCTCGCGCTCCTGGACTGGAACCAGTAGCGCACCCTCCAGTCGGGCCACCCGGATCATGACCTCCGCAAACCCTCCGGCTACCAGCCCGGGCCGGTCCGGATTGCGGAAAGTGAACACCGGCACGAACACCCGGCGGGCGTAACCTTCGCGAACCAGCTCGGCGGCGTACTCGAAAGCGAGGTAGTCATGGCCGTAATTCTCCACCACCAGCGCATCCGCCGGAGCGATCGGTCCCTCGTAGATCAGTTGGGCGGCCACCAGTGGAAGCCAGGAGGAGCGGGTGACCGCCGCGGAGGTGAACAGCAGCAGTGCTCCCGCCAGCAATGTGAGTCCCCCGCGCCAGGTGGGAAGCCTCACCGTGGCAGTCCGCCACCACCGGTCCCGGACAGAGTTCATGCCCATCAACGTTATCGCAGCCGAGCCACCGTCCGAATCCCGTCCGCATCGAGCCGGAAGATGGTCCACTGATCCAGGGGACGGGCTCCCAGTTTCCGGTAGAACGAGATGGCAGGCTGGTTCCAGTCCAACACCGCCCACTCCATGCGGCCGCAACCCCGCTGTTCGGCGATTTCGGCCAGTGAGATGAACAGCAGGCGACCGAGGCCCCGTCCCCGGAAGCGGGGACGGACGTATACGTCCTCGACGTAAAGTCCGCGGCGGCCGAGGAAGGTCGAGAAGTTGTGGAAGAACACGGCAAAGCCTGCAGGCTCCCCCTGGCAATCCGCCAACAGGACGCCTACAGTCGAATCGGGGCCGAACAGGGTTTGCCGCAACCCCGCCTCGTCGGCGGTAACCTCGTGCAGGAGCTGCTCATATTCGGCCAGTTCACGAATGAATGCCAGAATCAAAGCCACATCGCGTTCCTCCGCCCGCCGGATGGTGAAGCCCGGATCTTCCATGGGCCGGGATCTTACACCGAAAGAAGGCGCGGGTCTCGGCGTCTGCCGATCGTCCGTGTTAAGGTAGCTGCGGCCGAATCCGCATGAAACGATTCCAGGCGGCCGTTCTGCTCATCCTGTTCGGCGGCAGCATTCTCAGTTACCTCTGGTACGGACGGTTCCACTACCACCACCGCTGGTGGATCACGGCAACCTACCTGGCCGCCGGGGCCGCGGTTCTGTTCGCGTTCAGGATCTTCCCGCAACGGTCCCGTTGGGGACTGTCCCCAATGTTCCCGGCCGGGGTTGGAAGGGTTTTCGGGTTGCCCACTCTGGCCGGGACGGTACTGATTGTGACGGCGGGCTGGTTTGCAGACGGGTCAGTGGAGGCGGTGGGGAAAACCTGGGGTGAACTGCCGCAATACCTGCTGTGGGCGGCGCTCCAGCAGTTCCTGCTGCACCATTTCTTGCGCCGTCTGTCTGAAGTCGTCCTGGTCGGGAGTCAGGCGGAAGGCTTCCGACGGTCGGTAGGTGGAGCGCTGTTGGCGGCCTGTCAGTTCGCTGTCTTCCACCTCCCCCATCCGGTGCTGGCGCCGCTGACGCTGGCGGCGGCTCTCTTCTGGTGCCTGGCATTCGGCAGGACTCCGAGCCTGGCCGCCGCGACGCTCTCGCACTTCCTGCTGGCCGGAACGCTGCTGGTAACCGGCCAAGGAAGGGTGCTGGATTCGTTCGGTGTGGGGAAACCCGGGTTCCGGTACGAAGGGTATGGCCATGGGGTCCAGGTTGCCGCTGGGTACGGACCCCATGGCGAAGCCCTGATTGTGACCCTCCCCGGGCCGGACAGGAAGACCCCCTCCCTGGTGCAGGTGTTCTCGCCGGACGGCCGCCGGCAGGCTGCCTGGACCGCTTTTCCGGAATTCGGGTACTCGGCCCGGATGGCGGTGGGCGAACTTGGATACGGGCCGGGCGACGAGCTGGCGATCGTCCCTGGCCCCGGCTCGGGGAATCCCGCCCTGGTGCGGATCTTTACCCTCGAGGGGCGGCGGCTCGCGGAGTTTCCAGTCGGGGCGCTGTCATCGGGTTATGGCGCTTACGTTTCAGTCGTATGCGGCGGTCTCCTCCTCGGTGCGGGCCCGGCCCCGGGAGCCGCTCCCTTCGTGGTTTGGACGGACGCTGCAGGGAAGACACTCCGGCAGTGGGATTTGAGCGGTCGCGTCGACTTCGTCAGCGGCATCAAGGCTTGGGCCCTGCCGGGGAAGTGCCCTCCGGACGGCCTTGTGGTGGGAGGCTCCGAGGTTTCAGTCAACGCGGCGGAGTTCGCGGTGATCAGCAATGGAGAGACGGTGAGGGTACCAGCTTACCCTGCGACCTATGGGATCAATCTGGCATCCCTGGCCGCCGGCGAAGGGGAAGCGGCGGTGGCGGTTGCACCGGGTCCTCTGCGGGGGTATCCCCGGTGGGTACGGATCTTCGGCCTGCGCGGGGGGAAATGGGAAATGCTGGACGATTTCGTTGTTGCCGGTCCAGAACCGGGAGCCGGGTTGAATCTGGCGGCGCTGGACCTGGAGCGCGACGGGACGCCGGAGCTGGTGGTGGGGGAAGGGTCGGCGTTCGGGTTCCCACCCCGGGTAAGGGTGGTGGACCGTTTCCGGCAGGTGCTCTGGGAATGGGATGCCCGCGGCGTTCGAGGCGGGGTGGCACGGACGGACACGGACGGACACGGACGGACACGGACATGGACGGACATGGACGGACACGGACGGACACGGACGGACACGGACGGCAGGAAGCGACACGCTTGGACCGATTCCCTTGAATCCCCACTAACCGACCTGGCTCCGTTCCGAGGACTGGAGCTCCGGATAGAGGCGGGCGGCGCACGCGGGGCACAGACCGTGGGTCACCACCTCTCCGGATGCCCGCTGGAAGTAGGCTTCCAGCGGCAGCCAGTCCCCGCTCTGGGTTCGCACGCTCTTGCAGGACGCACACAGCGGCAACAGACGTTCGAGCCGGGAGGCAAGTTGCCGGGTTTCGTAAAGATCCTTGCCCTGGAGGTCGACAACCAGCAGCAGCAGTCCGATGGAAACCCCGAGGATCTGGATGAACCAGAGGAAGTAGGAGAGCTCGGGGACCACCTGGTAGTACATCTCCACGGGAACGGCCAGAGAGCCTGCCGCATGGGGCAGGGCGAAGACCCCGCCGATCAGCGCTCCCAGGAGGCGTCGTTGTCGCCAATAACCGAACAATGCCCAAGCCAGCAGGAGTCGGACCAGACCCCCGGGGACGAAGAGGATGATCATCGAAGTGGTCACCGAGATGTGATCCGCAGACTCAGGAGTCAGCCCTTGAGACCACTGCAGGAAGCTCACCAGGGGCTCATGAGCGAGCCAGCAAAGGACGGAACTGCCGACCAGGTAGGACCAGCTCCAGGCCGGACGAAGGCGCCTGTTCATGAGGTGAAAAGCGCAGTACAGCAGACACCAGGTCACCGGGATGTACAGAAGGTCCAGCAGGAGGTAAACCCAGCCCTCCAGAGGAACCCCCGACTGCTCAAGAAAGAGGATTCCCACGCGCACAGTCTCGATCAACCAGGCGCCGGCGAATGCCAGCGTGAAACGTGTTCTCCCGCGGTAATACAGCAACAGGTAGAGAAGCGCGAAGCCCAAGTGGCTCAGTCCAATGGTCACCAGGTAGGCTCGTTCCATGGGAGATCCCCCCGAAAGCGCTCAGCCCGCCTTCACGGGCAAGGCCCAGGTGCTCTCAGCAGCCCCGGGCAAAGCATATAATCACCCCCATGACCTTTGTATCCGACCTGCAACCGCAAGCCGTGTGGCGTCGTTTCGACCAGATCCTCAACATTCCGCGGGGCTCAAAGAACGAGGCAGCAATCCGGCAATGGGTTCTGGAGACAGCCGGGGAACTGGGACTGCACGCTGAAACCGACAGCGCCGGCAACGTGCTCGTTCGCAAGCCGGCGACCCCCGGCCGCGAGTCGGCGCCGGTCACGGTCCTGCAGAGCCACCTGGATATGGTCAACGAAAAGAACTCGGAAGTCGAGCATGATTTTCAGCGGGATCCCATCCGCCCCGTCCGAAGAGGAGAATTCCTCGGGGCGGCGGGTACAACCCTGGGGGCGGACAACGGCATCGGAGTGGCTACGGCATTGGCCGTTGCGGAGGCCCGCGATCTGGAACATGGTCCTCTCGAACTGCTCTTCACGGTGGACGAGGAGACCGGACTGACGGGAGCGGCGGCACTCAGTCCCGATCTGCTCAAAGGGCAGTTGATGCTCAACCTTGACACCGAGGAAGAGAACGCCATTTATGTCGGCTGCGCCGGCGGGAGAGGACAGGACATCTCCCTGCCGCTCCGGCGGGCGACGGCCGACGGTTTACGGTTTCTGGAGGTCCATCTGCGGGGTTTGAAGGGTGGGCACTCGGGAGTGGATATTCACCTGCAACGGGGTAATGCCATCCAGTTGCTCGCCCGGGTGCTGCTTTCCGCCCAGACGATTCCCTTCCAGCTCGTCGCACTGTCGGGAGGCAACATGCGCAACGCCATCCCCCGGGAAGCTCAAGCCCTGGTGGCGGTCCAACCGGCCCAGGAGAACGCCTTGCGGGAGGCGTTGACACGAGCCTTCCAGGAGGTACGCCAGGAATACACGAAACCGGACCCTGAGGCGCGGCTGGAGGTGGAGGCGGGACCGGAGGCGGACGCTGTTGTGGACCCAGCATCCACCGAGACCGCCCTGCGGCTCGTCTATGCGCTTCCGCATGGGGTCGCCGCCATGAGCAACGACATCCCGGGACTGGTGGAGACGAGCTGCAACCTGGCCACTGCACAGACTGCCGACAACGAGCTGCGGCTGCATGTGAGCAGCCGCAGCTCGTCAGCCTCCGCCCTCACCGCGATCCAGCGCAAAGTGGAGAGCGTCGCGCGCCTGGCAGGGGCGTCGGTGGTCACCCTCGAGGGGTACCCGGGCTGGCAGCCGAATCTGGACTCCCCTCTGTTGGCTTTGGCCCGCAGGGTCCACCGGGAAGTGCTCGGAACGGAACCGGCCGTCAAGGCGATCCATGCCGGACTCGAATGCGGCATCATCAAGGAGAAATACCCGCACCTGGACGTGATCTCGATCGGGCCCAGAATCGAGTTCCCGCATTCGCCGGATGAAAGGGTTCACATCGGGTCGGTCGACCGGTTCTGGCGTTTCCTGACCGCCCTTCTGGCTGCGATCCGTTGATGCAGAGGGTGGTCAGAAAAGAATCGGGACTGCGCGGGTTACGCGGATAGCACCGATCGCTGAGCCCCGCGCTACCAGGGCATCAGGCGCCGGAGCCGCCACCATTCGTCGTCGTGAAAGCCATAGGGGGTGGCCTGGTAAACGCCGGGCAGATCGACCCGGGTGCCGTCCGCAGGGATCTGGTCCTCCATCCCAAGACACCAGTAAACGGCATTGATGAGGAGCCTGCGGGTGCCCTCCGATTCCAGGTCGACGGCTGCACCGATGGTGGAGGTGAACGCCCGCCCCGGCCGGCCTTCCGGCAAACGGTAGGTGCGGGTCCAGGCGATGGGCATCATGGGCTGGTTCTTTTCGACCGCGGGCGGACCGTCGTCGGGACGCATGCCGAAGAAGCGGTCATGCTCCAGGAATTCCCCACGCCGGCGGACAACTTCGCCGAGCACGACAGGAAAGCTGTCTCCCGGCAGCGGCAGACGGACTCCATAGACATCGCTGGGGCCCCAGACAGAGCCGGGCGTCAGGCCGCGAACCACGGGATGGGCGGAAGCTTCAGCCGGGATCACGCCCCGGGTGCTTTCGTGCCGGTGCTCACCATGGTGGTTGACCCAGCGTTCTCCCAGGACCAGACGGCCGAACCCCCCTTCCCATGCCGTCTCAGGTCCCGTGTAACCGTTTCCGTAGTGGGCCCATCTGCTGGCGGCGTCGAACTGAAACGCGTGGGTCGCCGTCCGGATTCCCAGGACCGGCCGCCCGGATCTGAGGTAGCGGTCGACGGCTTCCATCTGGTCGTCAGGCAAGGCGCGAAATCGGGTGAAAAGGACCAGCAGGTCCGCAGAGTCCAGCAGGTGCAACCCGGGGATGTTGGTACGGACATTCGGTTGGATGATGCCGGTTTCGGGGTCCACGGCGAACAGGACGGTACAGCGAAAACCATGATGGTCGGCGAGGATCCGGGCCAGCAGGGGAAGCGCCTCCTCGGAGCGGTACTCCTCATCCCCCGAGACCAGCACTACATGCCTGCCCTGTCCCGGGCCCGTACCGCCCTGGTAGCTGCGCCAAGGCCCCCCGAGGGCGGGCGCCTCGGCCGCGAGCAGACCCGAAATGAGGACCGGGGCCAGGCAGATCAGAAATCGAACGCCGACAGGCTTGATTCCTACGGACTTGCTTGAGGGCAGCATCTGCCCATCATAGCCAATACCGGTCCCGGTGCCACCTGTCCCTTTAGGACGGTGCTTCAGAAGTGGGAAAGGCTCCGTTCGGCGTCGTCCAGGACCAGCTTCCGCACCGGCCGCTTCGAAGTCCTGTCTTTCCCGTTGGGCTTGACACCGGCTGACTTCGAGGGCGAGCCGGTTTCGGCGCGCGCGGAGGCAGCGGGCACCTCCCTCCCCGTGCTGAGCTGGAATCGGCCCACCAGACGGGTCATCTGCTCCGCCTGCCCACTCAGCTCCTCCGCCGTGCTGGCGGATTCCTCGGCGTTGGCTGCGGTGGTCTGGGTCAGCTGGTTCATCTGGGTTACCGCGGTGGTCACCTGTTCGATGCCCTGCCGCTGCTGCTCCGAAGCGGTGGCGATCTCCTCCATGCCCTGACTCACCCGCTCCACCTGTTGCGTAATCTCTCTCAGATCTTGCAGGACGTGGGAATTGATCTTCACACCCTCTTCTGAATTCCTGACCGATCCCTCGATCAGCAGGGCTGTGTTCTTGGCCGCTTCCGCGCAGCGGATCGCCAGGCTGCGTACTTCGCCGGCGACGACGGCGAAGCCCTTGCCGGCTTCCCCGGCCCGGGCTGCCTCCACTGCCGCATTCAGGGCCAGGAGGTTGGTCTGGAAGGCGATTTCGTCGATGGTGCGGACAATCTTGGCGGTTTCGTCGGCCGAAGCCTTGATTTTCTGGATGGCATCGGAAAGCTTCTCCATGTTCCGCATGCCGCTGGCGGAGCTCTCGCGGGCCTGGGCGGCAAGGGTTTGCGCCTCCTGGGCAAAGGCTGCATTGGACGCCGCCATCGACGCCACTTCCTGCAGCGAGCCGGCTACTTCCTGCAAGGTGCTGGCCTGTTCGGAGGAGCCTTGCGCCAGGCTCTGGCTGCCGGTGTTGATTTGATCCGAGGCGGCCGCCACCTGGGAAGCGCTCAGAGCAACCTGCTGGAGGCTGGAGTCCAGCGTTTCCACAGCCTGGTTGACGGCAAGCTTGATGCGGGCATGCCCGCCTTTGTACTCGCCGCACACCCGTGCGGTCAGATCCCCCTGAGCCACAATTTCCAACACGCCGGTTGCTTCATGGATGGGGTCGAGCACCGCGTCCAGGGTGGTGTTGACACTTTGAATCATCCTGCGGAATGCCCCTTCGAAGGCTTGGTGGTCGGCGCGCCGAGCAAGGTCGCCGGCGGCGGCGGCCTGGGCGACTCCGTCGATCTCGTGGATGACGTTCTCCAGCGCCAGCCTTGCCTGGTTCAAGCGGTCGGTGAGCACGTCGTCCGATGACCGTGCAGTGAGGCTGACGGAGAGATCTCCCCGCCCGAGAGCTTCCGCCAGGCGGCAGATCATCTGCAGGTAGCCGGCCAAGGTGCGGAGTGCGTCCGCCAGCTCCCCGGTTTCGTCCGGCGCAGTGTAGGTGAGGTTCGCATTGAGATCTCCATCGGCCAGGCGCCGGGCGACCGCCGTCATGTGCCGCAGGGGACCGGTGACCCTCCGGATCAGGACGGCCAGCACCGCCGCCATCGCGGCCAGGATCAACAAATCCATGAGGGCCGCCCAGACCTGGAGGGTCTGGGCTTGGGCTGTGGAGCCATCCGTCCAGCGGTCAATCCCGATATATCCGATTCGATCGCCGCTGCGGACCCCTGAGTGACAGCCCAGGCACGACGGTTCCGCCACGATCGGCTTGAGGCTCTGCAGGTAGGGGCGCCCGCTGTCCTCTTCCTCTTTCACCAGAAACTCGGACTTTTGCGCCTCCGTAAGGACACTCGGGGAAAGCGGTTCGCCGGCTCTGCCCGAGGACCGGTAGATGTTTCCCCCCGCACCCAGGACATAGACCCGCCGGATGTCCCGACTGGCGGCAATCCGGTCCAGAGTCGTCTGGAGACCCTCTTCGTCCGCCTGGAGCATCAGGTAGTGGATTGCGGAATCGGTGGCGACCAGGATCTTCTCGGATTCCGAGCTGAGGGTGTCCATGATCAGGGTTCGGGTCTGGCGCCACTGGAGCAGGGCGAGAAAGCACATTCCCAGAGACAGTACCAGCAGAGTGGGGACCAGGATTCGCCGGAAAAGCGTCTTTCGTTCGGCCCGGTCGGGGTCAGGCATACCGATCCTCCCGCCCGCAACAGCGTCCCGCGGGCAGGCATTCTATCGGCGGAAATGGGCATGAACGTTAACCTTGGGGGACGGCGCAGCCTTGGACCGCGGGCCCGCCGACAGCCAGGCGGAGCGGTGAGGGGCCTCGGTTAATCCTGTCGCGGGCGGGCAGCCGCGCCGGTCCATCAGCGAACCAGGTAGACCGTCCGGGTAGGATAGGCGAACTCGATCCCCTCCTCCTCGAACTTGCGATAGATGGCCAGATTCACCCGCTGATGGATGTCTGCATACATCTGGAACTCCGGTCCCAGGATCCAGTAAACGGTTTCGATCAGCAGTGCCGAGTCACCCCAGTTGAGGAAATGGCTACGGTCGAAACGGGTATGTTCCTGCTTTTCGATGATCTCCCGGATCATCGCCGGGATCCGCTCCAGCTTGTCGGCTGGGGTCTGGTAGGTCACCCCCACTGTGAACACGACGCGCCGCTCCTGCATGCGCTTGAGGTTGCGGATCCGGGTGGAGAGGAGATCGTTGTTGGAGAAGATGAGCTGTTCGCCGGACAGGGCCCGCACCCGTGTCGTCTTCATCCCGATCTTCTCGACCGTCCCCATGAGATCACCCACCACGATGAAGTCTCCCAGAACGAAGGGCTTGTCGAACATGATCGAGAGGGAGGCAAACAGATCGCCCAGAATGTTTTGGGCCGCCAGAGCCACGGCGATACCACCGATACCGAGGCCGGTGATGAGCGCATTGATGTCCACTCCGACGTTGTCCAGCGCTACCAGCAGCAGCACCGTCCACAGCACGAGCCGTCCAATGAACGTCAGGGCCATGCTGGTTGCCACCTGCGAGGCGGCGTCCTCGATTTCCAGGCGGACGAAATGCCGAACCACAAAGCCCAGTACGGAGTTCAACCAGATTCCGGCCTGGATGAGCAGCAGGATGATGACCAGCTTGTTGAGACCGGCATCGGCGGCGGGGGGCAGAATCAGCATCCTGGACCCCATCCAGATCGCGATCCCGATCAGGAAGATGAGCCGCGTTCGGCTGAACGTCTCGGCCAGAACGTCATCCACCCGGTTGGCGGTACGCTCCGCCAGGCGGGCCAAACGTGCCACCAGTATCCGGCGGGCGAAGTATAGGACCACCAGCACGCCGGCGAAGGTGATCAGGAATGCCAGCCAGTCCGCGCCGCGGTTCTCGGATATGATTTTCTCCAAGGAAACCGGTAGTGAAAACATGAACCCTCCCAGGATGCAGCAATGGCCGCCGTAACACAGCCAGAGCTCAAGGATAACAAACCGGCTGCGGAGGCGGGGTCCGGGTTGGCGGCCGCTCCCGCCGGTGCCTTGGTGGCGGCGGGAAGGTCCAAGCCGAAGATCAGGCTGGAGACACTCCGCTACGCGTTCTGGAACATCATCTGGCCTCGCCGGAGACTGGTGCTGCTGGGACTGGTCCTGATTCTGGTCAATCGCGCCGCTGGACTGGTCTTGCCCGGCTCGAGCAAGTACGTCATCGACCGAGCCATCGTTCAGGGCGATCTCGCGGTCCTGCGGCTGTTGTTGCTGGCGGTCTCGGGAGCAATCCTGGTGCAGGCGACGACGTCTTTTTTCCTGACCCGGTTGCTGAGTGTCGAAGCACAGTATCTGATCTCCCGCTTGAGGGTCAGGGTCCAGCGGCATGTCCTGCACCTGCCGGTCCGGTTTTTCGACAATACGCGGACCGGCGAGCTGGTCTCCCGGATCATGAGTGACGTCGAAGGCGTTCGAAACCTGGTGGGGACGGGACTGGTGCAACTCTTTGGGGGCACCCTCACCGCCGCGGCGGCCCTGGTGCTGTTGTTTCTGATCAATGCCCGGCTCACTTTGATCGTCCTGTTCCCGCTCCTGGTGTTCGGACTCATCTCACTGAAAGCTTTCGCCTACATCCGGCCGCTGTTTCGGGAGCGTTCCCGCATCAACGCCGAAGTCACCGGGAGGCTGACCGAGACTCTGGGTGGGATCAGGGTGATCAAGGGCTTCAATGCCGAGCAGCATGAAGTCGATGTTTTCTTGGCGGGAGTGGATCGTCTGTTCCAGAACGTCAAGAAGTCGCTGACCTCGACAAGTCTGCTGACCAGCGGGGCGACTCTGTTGCTGGGCCTGTCGGCGGTGGGAATCACCGGGTACGGCGGTTACGAAATTGTCCAGGGACAGATGACGATCGGCGACTTCTTCGCGTTTTTCATCTATCTGGGGTTCCTGATCTCACCGGTGCTGGAGATCAGCAGCATCGGCAGTCAGATGACCGAAGCCTTTGCCGGCCTGGATCGGACCCGCGAGCTGCTTTCGGTTGCGCCCGAACATGAGGACCCGCGACGGGTGGTTGCCCTCGAAGAGGTCAAGGGGGATCTGGCCTTCGAGGATGTCCGGTTCGGCTACGGCGAGGGCGAAGAGGTGCTGCACGGCATTTCGTTCGAAGCTCCCGCCGGCTCCGTCACGGCCCTGGTGGGTTCTTCCGGATCCGGCAAAACCACCATCGCTTCGCTGGCAGCATCGTTTATTACCCCCCGTCAGGGAGTGGTGCGCATCGACGGTCACGACCTGTCGACGGTGACCTTGGACAGCTATCGGCGGCGGCTGGGGGTGGTGCTGCAGGAGGAGTTCCTGTTCGACGGCACGATCCGGGAGAACCTTCTGCTGGGCCGGCAGACAGCGGAAGAGTCGGAGATCCTGGCGGCGGCTGAGGCGGCCCACGTGGTGGAGTTCGCCTCGCGGATGGAAAAGGGCCTGGACACGGTGATCGGAGAACGGGGAGTTCGACTCTCCGGAGGCCAGCGTCAAAGGGTGGCGATTGCGCGGGCCTTGCTGGCGGACCCCCGGATCCTCATCCTGGACGAGGCCACCTCGAATCTGGATGCGGAGAGCGAGCGGCTGATCCAGGCAAGCCTGCGGGTGCTGATGCGAGGCCGGACCACCTTGGTCATTGCCCACCGGCTCAGCACAATCCGACAGGCCGACCAGATTCTGGTGGTTGAGGGCGGGCGGATTGTGGAGCGGGGCCGCCACGATGACCTGATGCAACTCAGGGGGCGCTATTTCGAGCTGTACACTTACCAGGCCCGGATCTAGGGTCCGGCATCCACTGCGTGCCGTGGAGCGGCGCCCCAGTTCTGTTCCCTCAGCGGTTGGTGAGATAGATGCCTCCGCAGACCAGAACCGCGCCCACACCGAGGGAAGCGGTGACCGGTTCCGAAAGGATCAGCCAAGCCAGCAGGATGGCGAAGACCGGAACGAGGTTGATGAAGAGTCCGGCTCGAGTGGGGCCGAGCTCGCGCACACCCTGGTAGAACCAGACAAAACCCAAGACCGTACCGAACAGCCCGAGATAAGCCAGGGCGAACCAGGAGCCGAGGCGGTAAGCGGGCAGCTGCTCGATCATCCCTTCCCACAGGGCCGCAGGGAACAGGGCTGCCGTTCCGACCACGGCGGAACCGCACACCGAGACTGCCGGACTGAGCCTCCTGAGGATGAGTTTCCCCAGAACGGAGTAGGTGGTCCACGACGCGACACAGCCGAGGATCAGCAGCTCTCCCAGTCCCACCCCCTCCCTCAGGATCGTGACCAGATCGCCTTTCGATATGACCACCATGGCCCCCAACAGCGAGACCAGAACGCCCAGACTCCGTCGCAGGCCGAGAGGCTCTCGGTACGCCAATGCGGACACCACAGCGATGGCGACCGGGTTGTTGGCGATGATGAGTGAGGCCCGCCCGGCGGGTATCATTTGCAGTCCCTTGAAGAACATGAAGTTGTAGGCAAAGACCCCGGTCATGCCAAGGATCGCCAACATCCCCCAGTCCTTGAGTTGGAGACGGGGGAGTGCCCGCTCCACACGAAGTATCCAGGCGATCAGCACCAGGGAAGCCATCAGGAATCGCAGGAACGCGGCGGAGAACGGCTCAACCTGGCCGGCGAGACTGCGGCCTGCAATGAAAGTTCCTCCCCAGAAGAGCGCCGTCAACAGCAGCTTGAGGTAGACCACCCGCGTATCCTACTCCGATCCGGCTGCAGCCGATGCCGGGATCGCCCGGCACAGAGAGGCTCCATGACCGGATGGCCTGGGGGACGGTTGCACTGCGCTTTACCGGGGCAGGCTTCCCGGCTAACCTGCTCCCATGGCGGATCGAGAGTGCTTTCTGATCACGGGAGCGATGGGTTGCATCGGCGCCTGGCTGGTACGTCGACTCATCGATGAACAGGTGGATCTGGTGGCCACCGACGTTCATCTGGACACGTCGAGACTCAAGCTCCTGCTGACACCGGAGGAGCTGGCCAGGGTGCGGATCGAGCCCCTGGACGTGCTCGATCCGGTTCGGATCCACGCCCTCCTCACAGCCCACGAGGTGACCCATGTGATCCACCTGGCGGGCCTGCAGGTTCCGGCGTGCCGGAGCAACCCCGCGCTGGGCGCTCAGGTCAATGTCGTCGGGACCATCCAACTGTTCGAGGCGGTGCGGCACGCCGGCAGGGTCCGTGGACTCAGTTACGCCAGCTCCGTAGCGGTTCTGGGTGCGCCGGAAAACTATGGCGGCCAAGCTGTGGGAGACGACGCTGTGTGTTTGCCCGAGACCCTGTACGGCGTCTACAAGGTGGCCGATGAACTGGCTGCGAAGGTGTATTTCCGGGACCACGGACTGGGCAGCGTGGGGTTGCGCCCGTACATCGTGTACGGTTTGGGCCGTGATCAGGGATTAACCTCCGACCTCACCAAGGCGACCCTGGCGGCAGCGGCCCAACAGGAATTCAAGATCAAGTTCTCAGGGCCGGTGGCGGTGCATTATGCCCCGGACGTCGCTGGCCTGTTCATCCGGGCCGCCAGGAGGTCGGCGTCCGGCAGTACCGTGTGCAATATCGCCGGAGAACCCACCACGGTTGCGGAGTTCGTCCGCATTCTGAAGGAGCTGAGCGGTTTCGAGGGGATCAGCGAGGAGGAGGGAAAGCCGCTGCCGTTTCCATGGAAGCTGAGTCAGGCACGGCTGGAGGGCCTGCTGGGGGAAGTGCACACGACACCCCTGCGGGAAGCAGTCCGAAGGACCCTCGAACTTTTCCGTGAGCTGCTCGACCAGGGCAGGATCGACCTGCGGCAACTGGGGTGACTTCCCCGCGGGGTCGCAGGCTAGATCTTGCCTTCCTTGTAGATCACGTGTTTGCGCACCACCGGGTCGTACTTCTTGAGCTCCAGCTTCTTGGTGGTGTTCCGCTTGTTCTTGGTGGTGGTATAGAAATGCCCGGTCTTGGCTGACGACACGAGCTTGATTTTCTCGCGCATGGCGGCTTTCCTCGGAGCTTGGGCCGGCCGTCAGACAGGCGGGTCCGCACGGCACGGCCGCGATTTCATCCCAGTACCTGTTCCAGGGTGAGACCCTCGTCCCGCAGGAAACCCAGCAGCCCCTTCCTGGTGACGGTCCGCAGGGCACGGGTGGAGAGCCGGACCCGCACCCAACGGTTCTGCTCCGGGATGAAGATCCGCTTGCTCTGCAGATTCGGGTATTGGCGCCGCTTGGTGCGGCGGTTCGAATGGGACACGTTATTGCCGGTCAGGGGCCCCTTTCCGGTCAAACGGCATCGAAAAGCCATGTTCCGATCTCCTCGACTGTTCTATCGCACCGACAGAAAAGCCACAGTATACACGAGGCGCTTTCGCCATGAGAATGGTTCGTGAAGAGGTGTGAGGAACGTCGCGGATGGGCAGGCCGCCGGCCCTGCCACCGGCAGTCGACAGCCATCGCCGGCGGCGCGGACCGTCCTCAGCTCCCCTGCGGCACGCCCTGGCCGGTGAGGACGCCGGCCGCGGGGGGAGCCGCGCACGTTCCCTCCAGATCCGCGGACAGTTTGGCGGCCGCCTGGCACACCAAAGCCGCGATGTTCGGTACGCGATGATCCGGGATTTCAGCCACCGTCCCCGCCGCACTCAGAGCCGCCACGACGTTGCCGCAGCCGTCGAAGATGGGAGCGCCGATACACCGGACGCCCACCTCGTCCTCCTGATCGTCCACGGCGTATCCCTGGGCCCGCACTTGCGCCAGCTCCTGTTGCAGCTTCCGGACGGAAACGATGGTCCTGGGGTTATGGCGGGTCAACCGTCCCGGCCTGAGCAGGCGGTTGACCACTTCGGCCGGCTGAAAGGCCAAGAGCGCCTTTCCCACTCCAGTACAGTGGGGCTCGAAACGGCGCCCCACCCAGCTTGCCAGCGGCGCTGCTCCCGGCGCCTCAACCTTGTCGACGATGATCGCCTCATCCCGTTCCAGCACCGCCAGGTGGATGTTGAGTCCCGTTCTGCGAGCCAGCCAGTGCAGGGATGGCTTGGCCCGACGGCGCAACTCCAGGCCCTGCAGCGCCAGGTGGCTGAGGCCGGCCAGTTTGAGGCCAAGGCGGAAGCGTCCGCTGTGGGAATCCCGCTTCAGGTATCCGCGACGCTCCAGTGTGCACAGGATGAGATGCATCGAGCTCTTGGGGCAACCCACGCGACGGCTGACCTCTGAGATGCTCAGGCCGTCCTTGGCCTCGGCCAGCAGCTCCAAAGCGGTGAGCGCCCGCTCAAGCGACGGTACCGGCGTCCTTCTCAATTGCAGTCCCCGATCGCGGAGCCACACCAGTCACCCATCCGTCCGCGATACTGGACAAGTTACCGGCCGGCTTGAGGAGGGTCAAGAGGGAGGGAGCCTCCCCGGGGCAACCGCGGCCGTCCGTTCCTACAGGATGAGCAGGGCGAGTCCCAAAATCATCAGGGCCGCCGCCGGCAGGCGGAAAGCAGAGCCGGTCTCGCCGAAGAGGGTCAGCCCGGCGGTCGCCGACAGCAGTCCTCCCGCTCTCTTGACGGTCTCCACATAGGCCACCATCAGCTCGCGGTAGGCAAAATACTGGCAGAGAACGGCGGCAGCCGAGACCACTGAAGCCAGGTAAAGCAACGGATCGCGAAACCCCGAGTGCCGGGGCCGCAGGTTCGCATCCTGCAGGTCACCCAGAGTCCGGTGAACCCGTCGGAGTGCCGCCAACAGCAACGCCCCGCCGAGACTCAACCAGAACCCCAGCATCGCCTCGGAACCATGACGGATGGCAATCTTGTCCAGAGTGGTGGTGACTCCCCAGGTCAGTGCCACCACCAGCATCCGACGGCTGCCCGGCTCCCGGAAGGGCGCCCGCAGCAGTTGCAGCAGGTTGATTCCTGGACCCATGTGGAGCAGGATTGCGCCGATGACGGTGAGCGTGATCCCCGCCCAGCCCCTGGGGTCAGGAATCTCCCCCAGGACCGCGGCCGCCACCAGAGCTGAGACCACCGGCGTCAGGGCGAGGTAGGGGACGGTCAGGCTGAGCGGGGACAGGGCAACCGCCTGGACGTAGAGCACGGACGACAGGGCGAACGTGATCACCTCCAGCAGGGCCACGGCGACGAAGATGAGGTCCAGCGGAGGCACTCCGTGGATACCCAGCACGCAGGCGAAGACGGCCGCGGCGCCACAGTTGAGGCCGATGACAATCTGGACGGGCGGGAGGCGGCGCCCCAGGACCTTGCGCAAAATGTCGAGGAGGACAAACGAGAGGGACGCGATCGTTGCCAGTTGGAAGCCCATTCTCTTTCCCGCCGACCTCCCGGACTGGACAGGCCGACGTCCTTCCGAGGGCCGGGTCGAGCCGGGAACGACACCGGAGGACTCAGTTTAACCCTTGATTCCATCCTTCTGGTTGGCCGGCGCCCCCACACAGCCTGGCCGGCGGTTTCCAAATCCTCAAGACTATGGAATGCTCTCCGGAAAGCGAGTCGTCATGACGAAACATCGAGCGTACACCAGGCATCTTGTGGGGGCGGCGATACTGGCGGCTGTTCTGAACTGGAGCTGTCAGGACCGCCCCGGACCGGCGGAGACCGGCATTGAAGGGACAACGGTGGTTCTGGTGCGGCACGCAGAAAAGGCCGATGACAGCCGGGACGCCGTGCTCAGCCCGGCCGGTGAGCAGCGTGCCGAGTTGCTGGCTCGAATGCTCATGCACAGCGGTGTCCGCGGCCTGCTGGCCAGTGAGTTCCAGCGTACGCAGCAGACCCTGCGGCCGCTGGCAGAGGCCTTGGGGCTGCCGATCCGGATTATCCCAGCCGACCAGCCGCAGGAAGCGCTGGCGGTTGCCTTGCGAGGAAACCGGGGTCAGGTCACTGTGATCGCTTCCCATAGCGACCGGATTCCGGTGTTCCTGCGGGAACTGGCCGGCGTGGAGATTGGACCGATCCGGGAAGATGAGTACAACCGGCTGTACATCGTAACGATGCTGGCCCCGGGCAAGGGCCGGGTTCTCGAGCTCCGTTACGGGGAGGGTGGGGTCCGACCTCCAGAACGCAGTGAGCCGTTGGCGCCATTTCCGGACGCTCCCGCCTCCAGCGGGGAAGCTGGAACCAACGGTGGGTGAGCTGATCAGCGGGGAGGCCTACTCGAAAAGCAGGTCTTCGATCAGGCGTTCGGGATCCTGGACGATGAAACGGCGGGTCTCGACGCGGATCAGCTCCTCCTCCTGAAGATGGCTGAGCACGCGTGTCGCCGTTTCCCGTGAAATCCCGACGATATCGGAAAGCTCTTTGTGGGTGAGCTTCATGGGGATCATGTAGCCGCCGTCGGCGGCAACCCCCTTGGAACGGACCAACTGGTAAAAAGCCATCCGAATCCGGGCGTCGGCATTGTGGAAGGTCAGCACCTCGATCTGGGCCCACGCTTCCCGACACCTGCGGCACAAGGTACGGAGGATTACGCGGTTAGTCTTGGGGTGCTCCAGCAGGAAGTTGAACTCGCGGGCGCCCATCACATAAATGGTGGTGGGGAGAACGGCGGTCACAGTCGCCGGAGTCGTCCCACCGTCGATGAGCGCCATCTCGCCGAAATACTCGCCCGGTTCGTGGAAGGCGAGGATCATCTCCTTGCCGTTGGGCAGCAGCCGGGTCACTTTCACTCGGCCGTCCTTCACCAGGTACATGTATTGGCCGGTGTCTTCCTCCATGAAGATGATGTCGCTTTTTCGATAGCGCTTCTCCCGAAACAGTCCCGCCACATATTCGAGGTCCTCATCGGGGAGCTCCGCGAACATCGGGATCTTTTTCAGAAATTGCGCTACTTCAGAGAGCATAACGTCTCCAGGATGCGTCGCAATTGGTGGATCCGGTAGCGTTCTTCCAATTCTTTAACTTCAGCGTCAACTTCGTCAAGGGTTTGTTGATGCTGCTCGAGTCGGGCAAGCAGCGGTTCCGGACGAATGGAAGCGATGCCCAAGGCTTTGGCACGAAGTACCCCGGCACGGGCAAAATGATGGCCGAGCATGCGCGCGGCCGGGTAGAAGAAGAACACGTTCGGTCCTGGAATCGGCGTCAGCAGTGCACCCACGGCCGCCGCCAGCGCGTTGAGGAGGCGCCACAGGCGATGCTTGGCCAGGCGGTGATCGAGGAACTGCTGGAACTCATGCCGGGCCTGTTGCCAGTCCAGGGTGTCGGGATGAAGCAGGTGGATTTCCGAGGCGTGGCGAAATTGGGCGCAGAGATTCTCGTGGTGGTCGAAGCGGTGACTCAGGGAGTCGTAGGCGTCACGGACGGCCTCTTTCAGCCGAGCCAGGTGGCCGGAAGGTGAAGGTGCCGTCCCGCCGGCCGTTTCCGGAGACCTGCCGCTGGACAGGAAGATGGACTCCCCCCGCAGGTTGCGAAGCAGCAGCACGGTGATGGGATGGAGCTTGGTCATGACCTGGCAATGAAGTTCTCAGATGTTGCCACCGGGTTCTTTCTTCCGCTTTTCCCGGCGCAAGGCCCAGATCAGGGTCACCAGGAAGCCACCCCAGATCACAGCCATCACCAGGATCATGGTGATCACGGCCGTCCAGGTCATGGTCTCCTCAGCCGGCGGATCATAAAACCGTTTGCCAGGATCAGGATTGCGGCGCCGGCCAGCCACTGGAACACACAGGTTCCCACGGAGTCCGTCGCCACCGGGTTCCACCAGCTTTCGGACCACCGCACCGCCAGCGTGAACCACCAGCCTACCAGAACCAGCACCTGGGCCGGCACCGCCCAGCCGATCAGGACGTCATACCAACGGCCGACCCGCAGATCGGAACCGGCGTTGTTGACCATTTGTTCCCGGAAGCGGGCGACTCCGAAACTGCGGACCGCCAGCGCAATGAGAGCGCCGCTGATCATCAGCCCCACTCCCCATACCCAGTCCTGGTTCAGAAAGAAGCTCGTGCTCAGGGCGGAGGGCAGCCCCATCACCGCGGCGGCCAGCCAGACCCAGCCCAGCGCCCGACTGCGGGCCAGTCCCAGATCCACCAGGAATCGTGTGGCCAGCTCCAGCATTGAAATCAGCGAGGTCAACGCGGCACAGGTGAGAGCGCAGAAAAAGAGGGCGGCAAAGAAACCGCCGCCCGGCATCAGCGCGAACAGTTTCGGGATCCAGATGAACGTGAGTCCCGTGTTGGCCGGTCCGGGCATCCGGATCAGCTCATCCGCCTGGGCGGGCACCAGAGCAAAGACGGTGCTGAAAATCGTGATGCCGGCCAGCAGCGAAACCGAGTTGTTGCCCAGCGCGATCAGGGCTGCGTTCAGGGTGGAGTCTTCCCGTTCCCGCATGTACACCGCATAGGCCAGGATGAGTCCCCAGCCGGCTCCGGTGTCCCAGGCGTTCTGGGTGAGAGCCTGCAGCCAGACCTGGTAATCCAGCAGTGCCTCCAGGTTCGGGGTGAACAGGTAGGCCAGGCCGCGTTCGGCTCCCGGCAGCGTCACCGCCCGGAGGGCGCATGCGATGATCAGGAGGAGCAGTGACGGGATGAGGATCCGGTTGGCGGCTTCGATCCCGTGGACCACGCCGCGGCGGATGACCAGTGCGGCGAGGGTCAAAGCGATCAGGTGAAAGAGGATGGGCTGCCAGCCGGAATCCAGGAATCCCAGCCAGTCCTGGTAGTGGTCCGGAATCTCCAGGAGCCGCCCGGTGACGGCGAGCATCGAATATCGCAGGCACCAGCCGGTCACCACGGCGTAATAGAACATGATGGCGGTGGCCACCAGCGCCACGAAACCACCCATCCAGGCCCGTCCCGGGCCCGCCACCCGGGCGAAGGCGCCCAACGGCCCAAAGCGCGTCCCCTTGCCCAGGGCGAACTCGGCGATGATCAGGGGAATGCTCCAGAGGAAAAGAAAGACCACCCAGGGAATCAGGAATGAACCTCCCCCGCTGGCCGCCGCCACTCGCGGGAAGCGCCAGATGTTCCCGGTCCCGACCGCGATGCCGACCACCGACACGATCAGGCCCCAGCGGGAGGAGAAGCGTTCGGATGCGCTCATGGTTCCCGCGCAGCCTCCTGATAGGCACGGATCCGGGCCACGGGATCCGGGGCATCCAGCACGTCGGAGATGACGGCGACCGAGTCGACTCCGCCCCGCCAAAGGGCCCGCGCCACCTCCAGGTCGATCCCCCCGATCGCCACCACGGGATGGCGCTTGAGCGGGATCAGACGGAGTACGCCCTCGACACCGAGCGGTGGATAGTGTCCCGACTTGGTGGGGGAGGGAAGGACAGGTCCGATGGCGACATAGTCGACGTCCAGGTCCTGAGCCCGACGGAACTGCTGCAGAGTGTGAGTGGACAGGCCGATGAGCAACCGGTCACCGGTGACCGTGCGGGCGGCTTGGGCCGGCAGGTCGTCCCAGCCGAGATGGACCCCGGCGGCGCCGGCAGCCAGGGCAATGTCCAGACGGTCATTGACGATCAGCTGGCAGCCTGTAGGGGCAGCGACCGAGACGGCCGCCTGGGCCTGCCGGAAGAACTCGGCCGCCACCGCCTGTTTCTCCCGAATCTGAAACAGGGTCACGCCCGACGCGATGAAAAGCTTCGCCAATCCGGCGTGGTCGAGTCGGTGGCGGTTGGGCACGGCGGTGATGGGATAAACCGGTCCGAGGCGGAGGTTCCGCATCAGCTTCTGAAAAGTCCGAGGATCCGGTCCACCAGCAGCACCGCGATCGCCAGGGGACACACAAACCGCACCAGGACCGCCCAGACGGACCGCCAGCGGAACCTTGGGTTGCTACGGCGTATCTCCTCAACGGCGGCCGCTATCCCCCACCGGTATCCCACGAAGAGGCAGATGAGCAAGCCGCCCACCATCAGCGCCACCTTGCCGAAGAGGAAATCCGCCTGTTCCAGGAAGCCCGCGAACAGGGGGAGGTAACCCTGGCTGAAGGCGCTGGGTATCCCCAGCACGAAGGCCGCCGACCCTACCACCAGCGCCGCCCGGCGTCGAGGCCAGCCCTTCTGGTCGATGAAATAGGCTACCACCACCTCCAGCAGGGAGATGGACGAAGTCAGGGCTGCAATGGCAAGCAACAGGTAGAAGGCCGCCCCGAAAATCTGCCCCAGCGGGATCTGGCTGAAGATGTTGGGCAACACCAGGAAGATCAGGCTGGGACCCTGGTCAGGCCGCAGGCCGGGCACCGTGAAAAGGGCGGGAAAGATGGCGAACCCGGCGAGGAACGCGATCAACAGGTCTGAGAGGCTCACGTAGACGGCGCTGGAGAAGAGATCCTCCTTCTGGGGCAGGTAACTCCCATAAGTGATCATGGCGCCCATCCCCAGGCTGAGGGAGAAGAATGCCTGACCCATCGCCGCCAACACGACGTCTCCGGAGATCTTGCCGAAATCCGGTTTGAGATAGAACGACACACCTTCGGCAGCACCCGGCAGGGTGACGGAGCGCAGGACCAGCAGCAGGAGGAGGCCGAACAGCACCGGCATCAACACCGTCGTGGCCTTCTCGATCCCGCCTTCGATCCCGCCGGTTACCACCCAGATGGTGAGAGCCATGAAGACGAGATGAAAGAACAGGGGGCCAATGCCCCCAGCGGTAAAGCTTTCGAACTGTTCAGCGATCTGCGCGGCACTGTGGGGTGTCGCCCCCTCGGTAAGGGTGCGCCACAGGTACTTGAGCGTCCAGCCGGCCACAACGCTGTAGTAACTGAGGATCACGAGACCGGTAACCACTCCCAGGACCCCCACATACTTCCAGGCGCTGCCGGGGACGAGGGCCTTGAAGGAACCGACCGGGTCGTTGCGGGCCGCCCGGCCGATGGTGAACTCCGCCACCATAACGGGGATCCCCACGATCAGGACGCAGATCAGGTAGACGAACACAAAGACCGCGCCCCCATTGAGCCCGGTCTGTGTCGGGAATCCCCATATGTTTCCGAGACCGATGGCGGAACCGGCCGCGGCCAGCACAAAGCCAAGCTTTGAACTCCAGTTGCCGCGACTGTTGTTGACCGATGACACTAAATCACTCCGGCGGTTTCCAGGAACGACGTGCCGTACTTTCCCTGGGCGAAGTCAGGATGGTTGATGATTCTCCGATGCAGGGGGATGGTCGTGTCAATCCCTTCCACTACGTACATGTCGAGGGCGCGGGCCATGCGGGCCCGGGATTCATCACGGTCGGCCCCGAAAGCGATCAGCTTGGCGATCAGGGAGTCGTAGTAACTGGAGACCACCCAATCCTGGTAAGCGGTGGAGTCCACGCGGATGCCTGGGCCTCCGGGTGGGTTGTAGGCTGTGATGCGGCCTGGAGAAGGCCGGAAATTTCCGGGATGTTCCGCGTTGATCCGGCATTCGATGGCGTGGCCGCGGAACTGGATCTCGGACTGGCTGAAGCTGAGGGGCCTGCCGGCCGCGATCCTGATCTGCTCTTTCACCAGGTCGATGCCGGTGACCATTTCGGTGATCGGATGTTCCACCTGTACCCGGGTGTTCATCTCGATGAAGTAGTAACCGCCGTCCTGATCGAAAAGGAACTCGACGGTGCCGGCGCTGTGGTACCCGATCTCCTTCATCGCCTTGACCACCAGGTCGCCAAGTTCCCGGCGGAGCTCCGGCGTCATGATCGGGCTGGGGGTTTCCTCGATCAGCTTCTGGTGGCGTCTTTGCACGGAGCATTCGCGCTCTCCCAGGTGGACGACGTTCCCGTGTTCGTCGCCCAGGACCTGGAACTCGATGTGGCGGGGATTGACCAAGTACTTTTCGACGTAAACGTCGGCGTTGCCGAATGCTCCCAGGGCCTCCGACTGGGCGGTGGCCAGCGAGTCGGCAAGCTCTTCGGGACGCCTGACGATCCGCATGCCCCGTCCGCCTCCCCCGGCGGCCGCCTTGATGATCACCGGGTACCCGATCTGTTGGGCGATCTTGTGGACGCGCCCGGCGTCGTCCGAGTGGATCAGGCCGGAGCCGGGGATGATGGGGAGACCTGCCTTGCTGACCGCCGCCCGGGCGCGGGCCTTGTCGCCCATCAGCTCGATGGACTGGGGACTGGGCCCGATGAACTTGATGCCGCAGGTTTGACACACCTCGGCGAAGTACGAGCTTTCCGCCAGGTAGCCGTAGCCGGGGTGGATGGCGTCCACGTTGGTGATCTCGGCGGCGCTGATGATGCTGGGGATGTTGAGATAACTCTCGTAACTGCGCGGGGGTCCGATGCACACCGCCTCATCGGCGAAGCGGACGTGAAGGGAGTTCCGGTCGGCCTCCGAAAACACGGCTACTGTGGGAATTCCCAGCTCCTTGCAGGCACAGATGATCCGGAGAGCGATTTCGCCGCGGTTGGCGATGAGGACCTTTCTGAACATCGGATGTCAATCGGGCCGGATCTTGAACAGGGGCTCGCCGAATTCCACCGGCCGGCCGTTTTCCACCAGGATTTCCACCACGGTCCCGGTGATGTCGCTTTCGATCTGGTTGAAGATCTTCATCGCCTCGATGATGCAGATGACCGAATTCTTGGTGATGTGATCACCGACCTGGACAAAGGGTTCGGCATCGGGTTTGGGGGTCAGATAGAACGTACCCACGATGGGTGCCCGGAAGATAAACAGGTCTTCCTCCGCCGTCGCTGCGGGCAAGGGGGCGGCGGCTGCTGCCGGGGCTGCCGGAGGGGCGGCTGCAAGCGGTCGAACATCGACCGGGGCCGGGGCTGCGACCGCGTTTCGGATCCGCAGCCGGACTCCCGCCTTCTCCATCTCAAACTCCTCGATGCCGGAATTCCGAATCAGTTCGAGAAGTTCCTTGATTTCCTGATTATCCATCGGCGCTCCTTGGATTGACCCGAGTGAACGGTCATTCTCAGCCGGGGGGCAGGCTCGCGTCAACTCGGGCCGTCTTCAGCGGGGTCCCAACAGCTCACAGCCGCTTTCGGTGACGACCACGACGTCTTCGATCCGGATCCCGAACCGGCCGGGCAGGTAGATGCCCGGCTCGATGGTGAAGACCATTCCGGGAGCCAGTTGGCCGGCCCCCGTCGGGGAGACTCGGGGACCCTCGTGGATCTCCAGTCCGATCCCGTGACCGGTCCCGTGGCCGAAGCAGTCGCCGTAGCCGGCTCCGGCAATGACCCGGCGGGCGGCGGCGTCGACCTCACGGACGTCGGCACCGGGGCGGACGGACTCGATGGCCGCCTGCTGGGCCGCCGCGACGACCTCAGCCACGGTGGCCGCCTCGCTGCCGGGAGGGGTCAGCGTCCGCGTGGTATCGCTGCAGTAGCCATCCAGGCGCAGGCCGAAGTCGATGAGGACGACTTGATCCGGGTGGACCGCCTGGGTACCCGGCCGCCCGTGGGGCAGGGAACTGCGCGCTCCAGCCAGGACGATGGTGTCGAAGGATGGACCCGAGCCGCCTTCCAGGCGACACAGGTAATCCAGGCGCGCGGCGATGAGATGTTCCGTCTCGCCCCAGGGGAACCCGGACATCAGGGCGCTCCACGCCCGACGCGCCGCGGCCATCGCCCGCCGCAGAGCCGCGACCTCCAGGGGGTGTTTAATGAGACGCTGCTCCTCAACCAGACCCCGGACCGGCTTCAGGCGGGGGGTCGCTCCCAGCAGGTCGCGCAAGGTCCTGACCTGCTGGAAGCTGAGATGCTCGGCTTCAAAGCCGACGCGGCTCGTGGACTGGAGGAGGGCCCGCAGGTCCTCCCCGAACAGTTGGCCGCGAACCGTTTGCACCCGGCAGCCGGAGGTCTCGGCTGCAGCCTGCTCGCCGTATCGGGAGTCCACCAGCAGGACGGATTCGTCGTCTCCGGTGACAGCGACGGCAACGGAGCCCGTGAAGCCGAAGAGGTAGCGAAGGTGGACGGGGTTGGTAACCAGGAAGCGGTCCAACCCCGTCCGCTGGATGTCCGACGCGAGGCGTTGCTGGCGTTGCGCCAGCAGGATCGAATTCAGTTTCGGATCCTCGGCGTGATGAAGAACAGGATTTCGCGGGTTTCCCGGTCCTTGCCGGTGCGCTTGAACAGGTGGCCCAGGACCGGGATGTCTCCCAGGCCGGGGACCTTGTCTTCGCTTTTCCGATCAATCTCCACAAAGATGCCGCCGATGACGGTGGTTCCTCCGTCCTCCACCAGGACCCGGGTCTGGGATTCGCTGGTGAGGATGGTGGGGATGCCCAGCACGGTCTGGGAGAAATCGGGAACGTTGTTCTCCACCTTGATGTTGAGGGCGACCGTGTCCTCATGGGTGATCTGGGGGGTGACGGTGAGCTGCAGCGCGGCGACCTCGTAGCGCACGGTGGTGGTGAAGTTGATCTGGACAGGGATCGGGATCTTGGCTCCCTGGGTAATCTTGGCCTCGGCGTTGTTCTGGGCGCTGACCCTGGGTTTGGAAAGGATGCGGGCTTGGCCGGACTGTTCTCCGGCGGTGATGAACGCGTCCAGCTTGAAGGTGTCCAGGAACTTTCCGGTACGGAAGGCGAATCCGCCGACGGGCTCTTCGGCGGGTGATGCCACGACCAGCCCGCCCTGGTTCCGGTCGGAGTCCTTGCCGATGAGCAGTCCGAACTCGGCGCCCAGTTCTCGGGCGAAGCGGGTGGTCGCCTCGATGATGCGGGCTTCAATTTCCACCTGCCGCTCGGGTTTGTCGAGAGTCCCGATGAGCCCGCCGATCTTCTCGACGCCCTCCGGGACGTCGGTGATGATGAGGGTGTTGGTCCGTTTGTCGACGTTGATCTGGCCGCGTTCCGACAGCTGCTTTTCGAAGGAGGGCAGCAGTTCTTCGCCGTTGGCGTAATTCAGGGTGCGGGTGACGGTGACCAGGTCCCTGGCCAGGAACGCGGCACGCTTCAATGCCTGTTCGGACTCCTCTTCGTCCTTGAGCTTCTTCTTGGTGGAGATCCGCACCAGGTTGCCATCGATCGTCCGGGTCAGACCGTGGCTGCGGAGGACGGCCTCGAAGAGCTGGTCCCAGGGCACCTGTTCAACATTGATGGTGATGTTCCCCTTGACCTCGGGGTCGATCAGGATGTTCAGGCCGCTCAGTTCCGAGATCGCCCGGAAGAAGTCAACCAGCGAGACATTGACCAGCTTCAGGGAAACCGGCTCTCCTCCCCAGGCGGCGGCTTGCGCCAGAGTGGTTTCCCCCCCGGAGGGTTTCGCCGCCAGGCCGGGTACGATCCCCAGCACCAGGCAGAGAAGCAGGCTCGGAAGAAATCGGTTGGACTGGATGCTGCTGTTCATGGTCTGACCTACCGTTCTTCGGTTTGGGTCCGCTTGGTCACCCGCGAGATCTTCTGCTCTCCGCGGGTGTCGGTCTGAATCTGGACAAAGACCACCTCGTCACCGGTGATCTTTTCGACATACCCGTCAAACAGTTTGGTGCCCTGACGGGCGAAGTAGCTGACGTCGTCGATACCCTTGAGAATGACGATCTGAGCCGTTGGTCCGCTGGCGGTGCCGGTCACGGTCACCTCGGCGACCAGCAGACCGGCGAGTCCGGGGGGCCGCTTTTCCAGTGGCGGCGGAGCCAGAACCCGCGGAGGCTGAGGACGTGCGGAAGTGGCCCGCAAGTCGAGGAAGGGGTCCCGCTTGCCGTGGGAATTGTACGGGACGGGGGTCTGACCGGCGGCCGCAGCTGACGCCAAGGCCAGCGTTGTGAGCAGTACCGGGACATGGATCGTTCGCAGGTTCATTGTCTGACCTCCGCTTCCGCAGCAGCGGGCTGGGCATAGACGAAGGTGGTGGCGGTGCAGGCAGCGGTCAGGGTGCGGTTGCGGTTGGGCTCCTTCTCGACGGCCTTCACCTGAAGTTCGCCCACATTGATGATGCGGGTAAAGCCGCTGAGGCGCTCAAAGAAGGAGCCGAGGCTGTTGTAGCTGCCCTCCAGGGTGAGCTGGATCGGCCAATCCTCGTAGAAGTCGTTGTTGACCGTGGCCTTGGGGGCGAAGCTGGTGATTTTCAGCCCGGACTTGACGGCGGTTTCCTGGATCTGGAGGATGATCTCCGCGGTCTCTTTCGTTTCGGGCAGCACCTCCCGGAGGTGTGCCAGCCGTGCCTCCTGTTCCTGGACGGCCCGCTTCAGATCGGCCAGCTTGCCGCGAACGGCTTCGCCGGCCTGGATCTCGGCCTCCAACTGCCGCACCTCCTGGCGATACTTCTGAACCTCAGCCTGCAGGGGCCGCACCATGTAGACGTACCACACGGCGCAGAGCCCCAGGATCAGGACCGCCAGCACCACCAACTGATTTCTCTGCGAGAGACGGCTCAGGGCTGACATCGATCACTCCACCTTCATCAGACAGTTGAGACCGAAGGCGAGGCTGTCCTGTTCGTCTCGCCAGAAGTTCAACTCCACCCGCTGGAAGGGCGGATGCTTTCCAAGTTCGGCGATGAACTCGGCGATGGCCGGAACATCGAAAGCTCGCCCCTGGATCGCCACGGTGTTGCCGGTCTGTTCCAGGCTGGTGAGCCACAGTCTGGGTTCCGTCGGCAGACTGGCGATGACGGCGTTCAGCAACTGGACGGGACCTTTCTGTGCCGACCGGAGCTGTTCAATGATCCGGGCGCGTTCCTCCAGGCGGTTCTTTTGGGCCTCGTAACGGGACAGTTCCGCCCGTACGGCCGACAACTGAAGACTCTGCTGCTGGAGTTCGGCGCGGACCTGGAGGATCCGCTCCCGTTCCCCGGAGAGGTACCAGTGCCATCCCAGCATTGCCACGACCGCCGCCACCATCAGGGCGCCCAGGTAAAAGTCCGTTCGATGCCCCTTGGGGGCCCAGGCGCGGCGTTGGCGGGTTGGTTCTCTGAGCAGGTTGATCTGTATCATCGCTTCAGGCCTCAGGCCGTTCTCAGCGCCAGCCCGACCGCTATGGCGAAGTCGGTGCCGGCGGATTCAGGGTCTTCTCCCAGAGCCGACCGGTCTGCTCCCTGGATGCGCCGAAACGGGTCCAGGTATTCCACCGGAAACTGAAAGCTCTCCCGCAGGAAGTCTCGCAGGCCCCGGGTCTTGCCGGCGCCCCCGCTCAACAGCATCTGCTGGATGTCCTCCGCGTAGGTCGTGGTCTTGAAGTAGTCAAGGGTCTTCTCGATCTCAAGCACCAGGTTTTCCGTTACGGACCGCAAAATGCGTTCGACGGCTTCCGACTGTTCCGGCGTCAGTTCTGTCGCCCCCGTCTTGCAGAGTTCCGCTTCCTCGCGGGAAACCCCCAGCTCTTCCTGAATGAACTCGGTGTACTGGTTGCCGCCGATGGCGATATCGCGGGTAAACAGGAATTCGTTTCCCCGGACGATGTTGATGTTGGTGGAACTGGCCCCCACGTCCAGCAGAGCGGCGACCGTTGTGGCATCCGGCTGGTAGTTGACCTCGTAGACATTCTGGAGGGCGAAGGCGTCAATATCCACCACCGACACCATTTTCCCCGCCATGGAAAGGACGCCGGTGTAGTCCGCGATTTTCTCCTTCTTGGCTGCGACCAGGATGACCTTCAGTTTCTGCTCCCCGGGACTTTGCTCGACGATCTGGTAATCCACGTTCACTTCGGCCAGATCAAAGGGGATGTACTGCTCGGCTTCCCACTGGATCGACTGCGCCAGCTCCTGTTCGGTAAGGGCCGGCAGCGCGACCTTCTTGACGATGACGGAATGACCCGAGATTGAGGTGGCGACCCGCGAGTTACGGATCCGCTTGCGCTGGAAGAGGTTCTCCACCGCCTCCGCCACCGGGAGTTTGGCAATGATGGCCCCGTCCACGATGGTGTCCGGGGGCAGTTCGGCTTTGCCCAGCGCCTCCACCCGGTAAGAGGTTCCGGTCTTTTTCAGCTCCGCGATCTTGACCGACGAGGACCCGATGTCGACCCCGACGAGTCCCCGGGGCTTTGGACGAAACCAGTTTGACAAGAACATCGATTCCTCCCCTTGCACCGGAGTCCGTAAACATGCGGAATTCTATTCGTTTTCGCCGGAAAGGGGGTAATCCCGATCACATTCGTCACCTTTGAGAACCCGCTTTCCGCATATATAAACGCACGACTCTGACGAAATTTCGGAACCGTCCCCCCAAGGGGCGTCCCGGGAATGGGTGAGTTCCGGCGTGTCCGCCCTTCGTCTTCCCGCCGGAGGATGCCTTCGGCCCCCTCCCGGAGCCCTCCGGGCACGGTCGGCGCCCGGTGGGTCCGGCTTGACAGGAACCGCCCGATTCTGTAAATTTGCCGCTTTTCGGGACAGGTGCATCTCTCGAAGGGGAGAGCGATGAAGACTTTTCTGCCAAGAGTGGACGAACGGGAGCGTAAGTGGTACGTCGTGGACGCTGAAGCCCAGGTCCTGGGACGGCTGGCTTCGAGGGTGGCGGCCGTTCTGATGGGGAAGACCAAACCGACGTACTCGGATTTCTTGGATACCGGCGACTTTGTCGTGGTGCTGAACGCGGACAAGGTCAGGCTGACCGGCAAGAAGCTGGACGACAAGATCTATTATTCCCATAGCGGCCATCCCGGGGGCCTGGCGGCGGTCACCGCCCGGCGGCTGCAGGCGAAGCACCCGGAACGGCTGGTGGAAGCCGCCGTGCGGGGAATGCTCCCCAAGACCAAGCTGGGTCGTCGCATGATCAAACGGCTGAAGGTGTATGCGGGGGATCAGCATCCACATCAGGCCCAGCAGCCCCAACCCCTGAATTTCTGAGGAGTCGGCAGTGGACAAGATTCAGTATTACGGGACCGGGAAGCGGAAGACGTCGACCGCCCGCGTGTTCCTGATGCCGGGTACCGGCCAGGTCGTCGTCAACCACCTCGATTACCACGATTACTTCAAGAACCGATCGGAACAGTCGGTGGTGGTGCAGCCGTTGCAGCTCACCGAGAACATGGACAAGATCGATGTGTACGTCAACGTGTCCGGCGGGGGATTTGCGGGCCAGGCGGGGGCGGTCCGTCTCGGCATTGCGCGGGCCCTGCTGGAATTCGATCCGGAGTTGCGTCAAACCTTGAAGCGGGCCGGTTTCCTGACTCGGGACCCGCGGATCAAGGAGCGCAAGAAGTACGGCCAGCCCGGGGCGAGAAAGCGGTACCAATTCTCCAAGCGCTAGTAGGAGGGCTCTTTGAGCGCCATTTCGATCAAGCAACTTCTGGAAGCGGGTGTTCACTTCGGGCACCAGACCAGCCGCTGGAACCCGAAGATGAAGGAATTTATTTTCGGTGAGCGGAACGGCATTCATATCATCGATCTGCAGAAGACCCTCCGCCTCTTCCGGGAGGCGGTTGAATTCGTGACGGAGCTGGGTGCCCAGGGCAAGGAAGTCCTGTTCGTCGGCACCAAACGGCAGGCCCAGGAGGCCGTGGAAGAAGATGCCGTCCGTTGCGGCATGCACTTTGTCACCAACCGCTGGCTGGGGGGCTTGCTGACCAACTTCGAGACCGTCCGCAACAGTATCAAGCGGTTCAAGGAACTGGAGGCGCTGAAGGAAGAGGGTTATTACTCAAAATTCTCCTCCAAGAAAGAAGTCGCCCAGCTCGAACGGGAACGCAGAAAGCTGGAGAAGAACCTCCGCGGGATCCGCAACATGGAGCGGCTCCCGGACGCAATCTTCGTGATCGATTCCGACAAGGAGGCGATTGCCGTCCAGGAGGCGAACCGCCTGGGGATCCCCGTGGTTGCGGTGGTGGATACCAACTGTGATCCGGACCGCGTGGACTACGTGATCCCCGGTAACGACGATGCCCTGCGGTCCGTCAAGCTGTTTACCTCCACGGTGGCGGACGCGATCAACGCCGGGCGGGCGTTGTGGGAAGCGAAACAGGCGGAAGAGCGCAGGGCGCGGGAGCTGGCCGAGAAGGAGGAAGCCGCGCGGGCGGCCGCCGCCCGTGCCGCCGCCGAAGCCCGGCGGGCGGAGCGGGAGAGGATCGAGCGGGAACGGAAAGTGGCTGAGGCCGCTGCCGAGGCAGCCCGTAAGGAGGTTGGCATGCCGCCCCCGAGCCCGGAGCCGGCTGAAGCTGTGGTCGAGTCTGCCTCCGAGGCAGGAGAAGCGGTTCCGCCGTCCGGCGAACCGCCAGCGCCGCCCACCGAGGCGGCACCCGCGGCGGCTGATGCGGCCGTCGCCGCCGAACCGAAGAAGGCCGGACCGCGCAAAGGCGTGCCCCGCAAGGGAACTCCGCGCAAGACCGAGGCGGAAACCTCCGCTGCGGCTGCCCCGACTGCTCCGGACGAAGAGGGCGTGGTCCCCCCGGAGAAGGCCCAGGCGGAATCCTGAGCGGGTCCTCTCAGAATCATTTTCCAGGAATCTGAAACGGGGATCCCAGACCCCCGGGGTTGAACGGCGGATGGGAGGTCCGCCGTGTGTCGCCGATAACCCGGCCAGGAGAAGCTGCTATGGAGATATCAGCCGGTCAAGTCAAGGAGCTCCGGGAGAAAACCGGGGCAGGCATGATGGAGTGCAAGAAAGCCCTTACCGACGCGGGCGGTGACCTGGAAAAGGCTGTCAAGCTGCTGCGGGAGCGCGGGCTGGCGGCCGCCGCCAAGAAGGCGGGAAGGGCCACCCGGGAAGGAATCGTCGGCCAGTACATTCACGCCGGCGGAAAGCTGGGAGTCCTGGTGGAGGTCAACTGCGAGACCGATTTCGTCGCCCGGACACCGGAGTTCCAGGAGTTCGTCCGCGACATCGCCATGCAGATCGCGGCCGCCAATCCCCTCTACGTCCGGCGGGAGGAGATCCCCGAAACGGTCCTCGACGCTGAGCGGGAGATCTACCGCAAGCAGGCTCTGGCCGAAGGCAAACCTCCCCAGGTCGTGGAAAAAATCGTTGAAGGGCGCCTGAAGAAATTCTATTCTGACGTATGCCTGTACGAGCAGGCATACATCAAAGACGGTAACATGACCATAGAGGAGCTGGTGAAGTCGAAGATCGCGACCATCAAGGAGAACATCGCGATTCGGCGTTTCGCCCGCTTCCAGGTCGGTCAGGAATAGGAACCGAGCGTCGGTCAGCGGTTTGCCCCGGTTCTCGCCGGAGTCATCTGCCGCCGTCCGCCGCCGACCGGCGAGCCGAGGTGTCAATGACTGGGGATGAGAACCAGAAAGGGGAGATCGCGGTTATCGAACCGGCCCCCCTTCGTCACCCCGTTTACGAACGGGTCCTGATCAAGATCAGCGGAGAGGCCCTCATGGGCCGCCAAAGCTTCGGCATCGATCCCGAGTCGGTGGAGAACATCGCCCACCAGATCCGGGAGGTGCACGAGCTCGGGGTCGAAGTCGCCGTGGTGGTGGGCGGCGGCAACATGATCCGTGGCGTCAAGGTGGTGGAAGCCGGCCTCGATCGCGCCACGGGAGACTACATGGGCATGCTGGCCACCGCCATCAACGCCCTGGCCCTACAGAACACCCTGGAACGGATCGGAATTTTTACCCGCGTCCTGAGCGCCATCCACATGGCGGAGGTGGCCGAGCCCTTCATTCGCCGCCGTGCGATCCGACACCTGGAGAAGAAGCGGGTCGTCATTTTTGCCGCCGGCACCGGCAACCCCTACTTTACGACCGACACTGCGGCGGCCCTGCGGGCGATGGAGATCCGCGCCCAAGTCATCGTGAAGGCCACCAAAGTGGACGGAGTCTTCGATTCCGACCCCATCAAGAACCAGGGGGCCCGGTTCTTTCAGGAGCTGACCTATCTCGAGGTGCTCGAGAAGGGGCTCAAGGTCATGGATGCCACCGCCATCTCCCTGTGTATGGACAACAACCTCCCCATCATCGTGCTCAACCTGTTTACCACCGGAAACATCCGGCGGGCCGTCCTGGGGGAGCGGGTCGGCTCGATCATCCGCAACTGACTGAAGCCGGACGAGTTATGCAAGCTACCAGCACCAAAGAGGTCATCGCTGAAACCCGACGGCGCATGCAGAAGACCCTGGAGGACCTCGGCCGGGAACTGGCCTCCATCCGTACCGGGCGGGCCTCGGTGCATCTGCTGGACACCGTCACCGTGGACTACTATGGCGTTCCGACCCCCGTCAACCAGGTGGCCACCTTGCACGCCCCGGAGCCCAATCTGATCACCGTGCAGCCTTGGGACGTCTCCCAGCTCGGCAAGATCGAGAAGGCCATTCTGGGTTCGGGGCTCGGCCTGAACCCCAACAACGACGGCAAGGTCATCCGGATCCCCATCCCCCCGCTCACCGAGGAACGGCGGCGCAGCCTCGCCCGCCAGGTGGGCAAGGTGGCGGAAGAACACCGGACGGCGATCCGCCAGATCCGCCGGGACGCCAATGACCGCCTGAAGAAACTGGAAAAGGACAAGCTCGTTTCCGAGGACGAGCAGTTTCGCGGGGTCGAAGAGGTGCAGAAGTTGACCGACGACTTTATCGCCCAGGTGGATGCCCTGGCCAAGACCAAGGAAGACGAGATCCTCAAAGGGTGATCCCCGGCACCCCCGTGACCCCGGCAGAGTTGTGATAGGCTGTCCGATTGACATGAGGGAGGTGCACCGGGCTGATGCCTGAGGACAGAACATTGGTACCGGATCAGAGTTCTGTAACTCCGGCAGTCCCCTCTCCGTGGGTCCGTGAACTGCGGGGTTGGCTCCGCGATGTCGTTTTTGCCGCTCTGACGGCCGTCCTGATCGTGGTTTTCCTGGTGCAGCCGGTCAAGGTGGAAGGCACCAGCATGCTTCCCCACCTGTCCGATCAGGAGCGGATCTTCGTCAACAAGCTGGTTTACCACGTCTCAGAGATCCAGCGCGGCGACATCGTGGTGTTCTGGTACCCGCGTGATCCGGGCAAGAGCTTCATCAAGCGCGTGATCGGGCTTCCCGGCGAGGAAGTCATGATCCGCGGCGGAATTGTGTACGTCAACGGCATGCCCATCGCGGAACCTTACGTCCCCAGCGAGTATTTCGACGGTTCTTCCTTCGGGCCGGTGGTGGTGGAGCCTCACAGCTATTTCGTGCTGGGGGATCACCGTAACTCCAGCAACGACAGCCGCAACTGGGGACTGGTTCCCGAGGAAAACATCTTCGGCAAGGCCGTGTTCCGCTACTGGCCCATTTCCCGATTCGGGCTCATCGAGTAGGATAGCGTTTCCCATGGCCCCTGAACCCGCAGTGCTGTATCTGGAAAGTGGATCCCTGTTCGAGGGCCGGTCTTTCGGCGCCGAAGGGGAGTCCCTGGGGGAGGTGGTCTTCAACACTGCGATGACCGGTTACCAGGAGGTCCTGACCGACCCTTCCTATGCCGGCCAGATCGTCACCATGACTCAGCCGGAGATCGGGAACTACGGGACCAACCAGCAGGATCCCGAATCCTCACGTCCCCACGTGAGGGGTTTTGTGGTCCGCGAGTGCAGCCGCGTCTACAGCAACTGGCGGGCTGAGGAATCACTGTCGGCCTATCTTGAAACCTGGGGGATCTGTGGTATCGCCGAGGTCGACACCCGACGACTGGTGCGGGAGATCCGGGATGTGGGGGCCATGCGGGGCATCATCTCCACCATCGACTTCGATCCCCGCTCGCTGGCGGTCAAGGTTCTGCAACAGCCCCCCATGGCCGGCAGCGACTATGTCCGTACGGTGACCACCGATCGGGCCTACCCGTGGGAGTGCCCGGAACCCCGTTTTCATGTGGTCGCCTACGACTTCGGCATCAAGCGGAACATCCTGCGGTCGCTGGCTGGGCGGGGCTGCCGGATGACCGTCGTGCCGGCCGGCACTTCCGCCGAAGATGTCCTCGCGCTGCAACCGGACGGGGTGTTTCTGTCCAACGGACCGGGCGATCCGGAGCCGCTGGACTACGTTGTCTCCAATGTCCGCCGCCTGCTGGGACGGATACCCCTTTTCGGAATCTGTCTTGGACATCAGTTGCTGGGCCTGGCTCTGGGGGGACGAACCTTCAAGCTGAAGTTCGGTCACCGCGGTGCCAACCAGCCCGTCAAGAATCTGCTCAACGGACGGGTCGAGATTACCAGCCAGAACCATGGCTTCGCCGTGGACCCCGAATCTTTGCCCCACTCCCAAGTGGAGCTGACCCACGTCAACCTGAATGATCAGACCCTGGAAGGGTTGCGCCATCGCACGGTGCCCGCCTTCTCTGTGCAATACCATCCGGAGGCCTCTCCGGGACCTCACGACTCGCTGTACCTGTTCGACGAATTCATCCGGCTGATGGAGGAGAGAAGGCGCTCCTAGGCCGGGGCCTGGCGGACGGCGTTCCTGGTGCCTGCAGAACAGCTATGCCAAGACGTACCGATCTCAAGAAGATCCTGATCATCGGCTCCGGCCCCATCGTCATCGGCCAGGCCTGCGAGTTCGACTACTCGGGAACCCAGGCGTGCAAGGCCCTGATGAGCGACGGCTTCGAGGTGGTGCTGGTCAACTCGAACCCTGCCACCATCATGACCGATCCGGAGTTCGCCACTGCCACTTACGTGGAACCCCTGACCGCGGAGTTTGTCGCCGAGATCATCCGCAAAGAGCGCCCTGACGCCCTGCTGCCGACGGTCGGAGGACAGACCGGCCTCAACCTCTCGGTTGAACTGTGCGAGTCGGGCGTGCTGGATGAGCTGGGCGTCGAGATGATCGGCGCCAAGCTGCAGGCCATCCGGGTGGCGGAGGATCGGAGGCTGTTCCGGGCGGCCATGGAGGAGATCGGCCTGGAGGTGCCCCGTTCCGGCTTCGCCAACAGTGTCAAGGAAGCGGAGGCGTTGCTGGACCAGGTGGGGCTGCCGGCCGTCGTCCGCCCGTCGTTCACCCTCGGCGGAACCGGTGGAGGGATCGCATTCAACACCGAGGAATTCCTGGAAATCGCCGCGCGGGGTCTCCATCTCTCCCCGATTCACGAAGTGATGGTGGAGGAGTCCATCCTGGGCTGGAAGGAGTTCGAGCTTGAGGTCATGCGGGACCTCAATGACAACGTGGTGATCATCTGCTCCATCGAGAACTTCGACCCCATGGGCATTCATACCGGCGACTCGATTACAGTGGCGCCGGCGCAAACTTTGACCGACCGCGAATACCAGATCCTGCGGGATGCCGCCATCAAGGTGATCCGCCGGGTGGGGGTCGAGACCGGAGGCTCCAACATCCAGTTCGCGACCCATCCCGAGACCGGCCGCATGGTGGTCATAGAGATGAACCCCCGGGTCAGCCGGAGCTCCGCCCTCGCCTCCAAGGCCACCGGTTTTCCCATCGCCAAGATCGCCGCCAAGCTGGCGGTGGGCTATACGCTGGACGAACTGCCGAACGACATCACCCTCAAGACCCCGGCCTGTTTTGAGCCCACGTTGGACTACGTGGTGGTGAAAATCCCGAAATGGGCATTCGAGAAGTTCCCGGAGGCCCAACCCGTGCTGGGCACCCAGATGAAGTCGGTGGGTGAGGTCATGGCCATCGGCCGCACTTTCCGGGAGGCTCTCGGGAAGGGAATCCGTTCCCTGGAGACCGGCAGGACGCTGGCCTGTGAGCGGATTGACGAATCCCGCATCCGTGAGAACCTGATTCAGCCCGGGCCGCAACGTCTTGCCTACATCCAGAAGGCGCTTCAGCAGGGGTACAGCATTGCCGAGATTCACCGGCTGACCCATATCGATCCCTGGTTTCTGGACCAGTTCCGGCAAATGGTGGAGACGGAGGAGTGGGTCCGGGGGCGCGAGGTTTCCTCCCTCAGCGATGAGGAGATCCGCCTGGTCAAGCGGTCGGGGATCTCCGACCTGAGGCTGGCGGAACTGACCGGGCTGGGACGCGCCGGTGAGACGGAGGTCTGGGAAGAACGCAAGCGGCGGGGCATCCTACCGGTCTACAAGTGCGTCGACACCTGCGCGGCCGAATTCGAATCCTACACGCCCTATCTGTACTCCAGTTACGACCAGGAGGACGAGGTCCCACCCTCGGAACACCGGAAGGTAATCATCCTGGGCAGCGGGCCCAACCGCATCGGCCAGGGAATCGAGTTCGATTACTGCTGCTGCCACGCCTCCTTCGCACTGCAGGAAGAGGGCTTCGAGACCATCATGGTCAACTGCAACCCGGAGACGGTCTCTACGGACTACGACACCTCCGACCGCCTCTATTTCGAGCCTCTGACCTTCGAAGATGTGATGGCGATCGTGGAGCGGGAACGGCCTTACGGCGTGATCGTCCAGTTCGGGGGACAAACTCCGCTGAAGCTTGCCCAGAGCCTGCACCGCGCGGGCGTTCCCATCATTGGAACCTCCCCCGAGTCGATCGATCTCGCCGAGGACCGAAAGCGGTTCGGAGCGCTCCTGGACCAGCTCGGAATCTGTCAGCCGGAAAACGGAACCGCCCTGTCCTACGAGGAAGCGCTCGACGTCGCCCACCGGATCGGCTACCCGGTTCTGGTGCGGCCGTCCTACGTCCTCGGGGGACGGGCGATGGCGATCATTTACGATGACCACGCTTTGCAGCGGTACGTTTCCTCTGCGGTGGAAGTCACCCCGGACCGGCCGATGCTGATCGACAAGTTTCTCGAGGATGCTTTCGAATACGACGTGGACGCGCTTTCCGACGGAGAGGATGTAGTGATCGGCGGGATCATGCATCACGTGGAGGAGGCGGGAATCCACTCCGGGGACAGTACCTCCGTGCTGCCGCCGATGGCGTCGGATCCGGAGTCCCTGGCCACCATGGTGGAATACACCCGCCGCTTGGCCCGGGCCCTCAACGTGGTGGGACTGATGAATGTCCAGTTCGCCAAGCTGGCCGGCGTGGTCTACGTGCTGGAGGTCAATCCGCGCGCCAGTCGGACCGTGCCGTTCGTCAGCAAGGCGACCGGAGTTCCGCTGGCCAAGGTGGCGGCCCGGCTGATGGTGGGCCGGAAGTTGCGGGAGCTGGGACTGACCCGGGATCTCGAAGTGCACTCCTGCTTTGTCAAGAGTCCGGTGTTTCCCTTTGCCAAGTTCCCGGGGGTGGATACCATCACCGGTCCGGAAATGAAGTCCACCGGCGAGGTGATGGGGGCGGCCGAAGACTTCGGTTACGCGTACGCCAAGGCGGCGATTTCGGCGGGGGTCCACCTGCCGCGTCGAGGCAACGTGTTTATCAGCGTCAACGAGCGGGACAAGCTCAACATGATCCCCATTGCCCGCCAGTACGACGAGCTGGGTTTCCGGCTGGTAGCGACTCGGGGAACCGCTGAAGCCCTGAGGGAGGCGGGTCTGGCGGTGGATACCGTTTACAAGGTCAACGAGGGCCGCCCCAACGTGGTGGATCTGATCAAGAGCCGGCGCGTCCACCTGGTGATCAATACGCCTTTGGGGCGGGAAAGCTTTTTCGATGAGCGGGCCATCCGGCGGGCGGCAACCCAGTACGGGACGCCGTGCATCACCACCTTGAGCGCCGCCCGGGCGGCGGCCTCAGCCATCCGTGCCCTGCAGAGGGAAAAACTCTCCGTCAGGAGCCTGCAGGAATACCATGCCGCCGCGGGGTCCCTCCCCACGCCGGTTTGACCGGCTGCAGGACGCATACTAAGATTCGGCCCGCATCAGTCCGGGGGAACCTTGAGCCAACAGCCTTCCTCATCCGAGCCGAAAGCCCTCACCTACAGCGATTCCGGGGTGGACATCGACCGGGCCAATCTGGCGAAAAGGCGGATTCGCGAGCTTGCCCGGTCCACTTTCAACCAGAGCGTGGTCACCGACATCGGGAGCTTCGCTGGGATTTTCCGGCCGGATTTCAGGAGCTGCTCGAAACCCGTGCTGCTGGCCAGCGCTGACGGTGTCGGGACCAAACTCAAGGTGGCGTTCCTGGCCGGAATTCATCACACCGTGGGAATCGATCTGGTCGCCCACTGTACCAACGACATCCTGGTCTGCGGAGCCACCCCCCTCTTCTTCCTGGATTACATTGCCTGCGGACGGCTGGAGCCGGGTGTTGTGGAAAAGGTGGTTGAGGGGCTGGCGGCGGGCTGCCGTCAGGCGCGTTGCGTCCTGCTGGGGGGTGAGACCGCGGAGATGCCGGACTTCTACCAACCCGGGGAATATGACCTGGCCGGCTTCATCGTCGGCTTTGCCGACGAGGGACGCATCTACGACCGCCAACGCGTCCGCGCCGGGGATGTGCTGGTGGGCCTGCGTTCCTCCGGACTCCACACCAACGGCTATTCGCTGGTGCGCAAGCTGTTTTTCGAGCGGGAGCGACTGTCGGTGACAGACTACGTGCCTGAATTGGGCCGCACCGTGGCTGAGGAACTGCTGGAACCGCACCGCAACTACCTGGATCTGGTCGAGCCCCTGATCCGGGAGGACCTGTTGCACGCCATGGCCCACGTTACCGGCGGCGGGATCACCGAGAACCTGGACCGCGCACTCCCAGCCCACCTGGATGCGGTGGTCCGACGGGATTCCTGGGAAATCCCGCCGGTTTTCCGCTTCATCCAGGAACGGGGACGCGTGGCGCCGGCCGAGATGCTGAGAACCTTCAATATGGGAATCGGCATGATCCTGGTGGTGGGCCAGGACGAGCTGACGACGGTGGAAGCTCACTTGGGCCGCCGGGATGAACGCTACGCTCTGTTGGGAGAAGTGCGCGCCGGCGAGGGAAAGGTGGTCTACGCATGAAACGCAAGGTGGGAATTCTGCTGAGCGGGCGTGGCTCGAACTTTCTGGCGTTGGCGGACGCCATGGAGCGCGGAGAAGTCCCGGCCGAGGTGGCCCTGGTGGTCTCGAATCGCGAAGACGCTCCCGGACTGGCGAAGGCCCGGGAACGAGGGTACCGGTCCATCTGCATTCCATCCCGCGGCAAGGATCGGGAGACTTTCGACCGCGAAGTGGTGGCGGAACTGCGGAGGGCGGGGGTCGAGATCGTCTGTCTGGCGGGCTTCATGCGGCTGCTGAGCCCCTGGTTCGTCCAGCAGTACCGGCACCGCATCCTCAATATCCACCCGTCCCTCCTCCCAGCCTTTCCGGGACTGGAGGCGCAGCGGCAGGCCTGGGAGTGGGGGGTCAAGGTGAGCGGGTGTACGGTGCACTTCGTCGATGAGGAGCTGGATCACGGGCCGATCATCGTCCAGCGGGCGGTCGAGGTGCTGGAATCGGACACGCCCGAGACGTTGGCCCATCGAATCCTTGAGCAGGAACATCGGGCCTACCCCGAAGCCCTGCGGATCGTCTGCGAGGGGCGTTTCGAGATCGCCGGCAGGCGCTGCGTTCTGGCCTGACACTCCAAGCCCGAACTCGGAGCTGAGATCCAGCTCGAGCGGTTCGGTACATGAAGAGTCTGAACCCACGGCTCCACGCCCAGTATATGTGTCGGCTCGAAACCGGAAGGCTGCCGGGCGCCTGACCTGTCCCCCGACTGGCGCCGCCCCCCGAACCCGCACCGGTGAGAGGGATCACCGCGATCCGCCGAGCCTAACCGTATGCTTTCCGACAGCCGATAGAAGAGCGTACGGACTCAGATGGTTGTCGCAGCATCCCCAATAACCGAAAGCTCCATCCGGCTGGGCAGACCGGCGGCGGCTGTGTTGGCCGCATGCGTGATGGCCATGCCGCCCTCTGCGGCCGCCTCGAATGAACTCGTGGAGGTGAGCATCACCCGGGACGGACCCCGCCTGGTCATGATCTTCAAGACGTCCGGGGTACCGCCGGAACCGGTCCTGATCCGACGGGAGGGGGCCGTCGAAGGGCATCTCCCAGGAGTGAGCCCAGCGGCAGAAGGCTGTTTCCTGGATTTTTCCGGAACAGCAGTCAAGGGGTTCCAGTTTCGCAGGGATGGGGACGGTCTGTCGTTCAGCCTGGAGTTGCACCGGGCTCCGAGCGGTCTGCAGGTGAAGCGGGAGACCGGGCAGCTTCTCCTGCAACTGGCTGAGGCGACCGACGACGGCGGTTGGGCCAACCTGCCCACCCGGCCGCAGCCGGGCGCGGGTGACGGTCCGCAACCCGTTTCGGCCGTGGAATCCAGCTCCTCGCCGTCACCTCACTTGACAGCCGGCTGGCCCCTCGGGTCCTGGGAGCCGCGGGGAGGCATCCCCGCTGCAGTGGCGATCATCCTGCTGGTGCAGTCTGCCCTGGCCAGTGCGCTGGCGGTTCTGGCTCTCCGGCGCCGGGTGGGGGCTGGTGTGTTGACGGATGGTGCAGCTCCGGAGCTGGAGGATCTGAGGCGGAAGATGGCGCGGGACCTGCAGCAACTCCAGAAGCTGAGGGGGCCATGAAACTCTATCCGGATACCGAAGACGTCGCCCTGCCGTTCCCCGGACTCTCCGATGAGGAGAAGTGGGATCTCGAAGGACTGATCCGCCAGCTGCACGAGGGGGGGAAGGGCGAGCAGGAGCTCGTCCGCCGCCTGTCCGGGTTGGAAGAAGATGTGGGACGACTTGCCCGCCTGGTCCTCCGGCTGGATCAGGAGGTCGGCATCCTGTCTCGTTTGCTGCAGCTCAGCGAAGAGCGGCAGCGCTGTTGCGAAAGGCTGATTGCCGGCAGCGCCCGAGGACCCGACGGCGACCAGGGGAGACACCACCCATGATCGATTATCTCCGTACGGAGGCGGAGCGGCGGCAGGAGAGGATTGACCGGGTTTCCCTGGACGGCAAACCCGGCCTCTCGGTCTCGGAACCCTATTCCGATCGCCGCCGGGACCCGCGCTATGAGGTTACGGCGAAGGTGGAACTCACGGTGTTCTTTCCGGTATCGGAGGGCTCTGTCTCCGGCAGCCGGTTGTTGAAGGTGCGCCGTACCGGATTCACCCGTGATCTGTCCCGCCGAGGTGCCGGAATTGTGATCGACTCCGAGATCGAACCGTTTCCCTTCCGGAAGCTGGTGGGCCGCGACGCCAAGGTGAAACTGCAGATCGCTGGCGAGGAGAAGGCGCTCAACGTGCTGGGACGGGTGACGTGGTGCAGTGAACAGCACGGAGTCACCGCCCTGGGCCTCGAGTTCACGGAGATCCCCGAGAGCGAACGGCGCATCCTGGAAAATCACTGCCGCGAGGATGACGGCGAACAGGCACGCATCCTGAATCTCTGGCAGGTGCTGGTGGCTGAGGAGGTGCAGCATGGGGACTGAACAGCGACAGCCGCCGACACTGATTGCTGTGGGTGGGGGAAAAGGTGGTATCGGCAAGAGCGTCGTCAGCCTCCTGCTGGGCCAATGGTTGGCCCGACTCGGGCACCGAACCACCGTCGTGGACCTTGATTTCAGCGGAGCCAACCTCCATACGCTCCTGGGTATCACGGAGCCGCCGGCGACCCTTCACGACGTGATGACCCGGCGGGTTGCCTCTCTCGAGGAGACTGCCGTAGCCCTGGACCCCCCCGGGTTTCGTGTCGTCTGCGGGGCCAGCGAGATCCTCTCCTCCGCAAACCCGGTCTTCGCCCGCAAGCTCAAACTGATGAGGGGGCTGTTTGCACTCGACAGCGACTTGGTGATCCTGGATCTCGGTGCAGGGACCTCCTTCAACGTTCTGGACTTCTTTCTGCTGGCAGACCTCCAGATCCTGGTGACCACCGCCGAGCCGACCTCCATCTGTAACGCCTATGCATGTCTTCGCAACGCGGCCTTCCGCCGGCTCTCACAGTTGTCACGCAACCAGCCGGCGCTGCAGCAAATCGTGGCCGCGGCAATGGAGGGCTGCGGCAATCAGGGACTGCGGACGCTGGGCGAGCTGTACCAGGCGCTGGAGGACTTCGGTGGTAGCGAGCTGGCGGAACCAATCCGAAGCGAGATGGCCCTGATTCGCCCGCTGGTGCTGGTCAACCGGGTCCAGAACGTCCGGGAGCGGAATGCCGCCAAGGTGCTTCAGCAGGTGGCAGCCAAGTATCTCGCTCTGCAACTGGAGGAACTGGGTGCTTTACCGGAGGACCCTGAACTCCGCGGGATGGTGGCAAGAATGATTCCGCTGACCCGAGGTGGTCTTTACCGGGGGGCCTTTGAGGAATCCCGCGCGATCGCGCTGCGCCTGGTGACGTTGGCCCAGCGCAGACAGGCGCAACTGCAGTCTGGGGCCTCGCAGGGTCTGGGTGCAGCGGTGGGTCCTGAGGCCGATACGGCGCCGGGGGTGCTCCGCCCCGATGATGATGCCGGTTACACCGGTCGTCCGGCTTCCGGAACCGCAGGCTTGGTTCACTGACCGCTTCCCGGGGACTGCACGCCGCCAGGCACCATCCCTTCTCCGCCGGGCACCACTCCGGCCTTCGCCGCCGGTGCCGCTCGAACGGAGGATAGGGACAGTCCCCACGGCCTTCCAATTCTTCGTCCCGTGACTCACGGGCTGCGCTACCGCAAGGATCACGCCGCACTCCATACCCGTCGCGGCCGGCCGCCGGACATCCGCCTCCCGATCAGGAGCCCCAGTACCGCCCTGAGGGATGGGCCGCAAGCGGCGCCTCCAAAGGTCCGTCGCCCGTTAGAACTGCTTCATACGGCCTTGCCGGTGCAGGAGTTGCATCACCTGCGGCGGCAGAAGTGCAAAGTTTGCATCTGGGATTCAGCGGCGTGCCCGGAGGCAGGGGATAAAAGCTATTGATTTAGAAAGACTTGCGCGATTCCTTCCGGGGAGCGCAATAGTGGCCCGGGAAGTGCGACCGGTCCGGGCGTGCCTCAACAGAAAGGAGAACAGACATGTTGAGACCGAAAGGCATGATCAGCTTGCTGGTGTTCAGCGGATTGCTGGGGATGACTCTGGCGCAATCGACGCCGGCTCCCGCGCCGGCCGAACGCGCCCAGCAGACGACCCAGCAGCGGGCCCGTTTGCGCGCCGCCGACGGAACCTGCACCCAGCCCGGTGCCCAGGCGGGAACGGGTCAGAAGCTGCGGAAAGGGAACCGGGGCGGTATGACCTCCGGACAACAGCCGGGAGCCGGCAGCAGCCAAGGTTTCCGGCGGCGCGGCCGTTCGTAAGCAGTTCACCGGCCGGGTCAGGACAGTCCGGCCCGGCCCATTCCTCACACTGTATCAAGGTTTGGAGAGACATCATGAAGACCAGGTTTGCAGTTCTTCTTGCGGGGTTGTTGTTGTGTGCCGGATTACTCGTGCCGGCACAGAACGGGACGGGGGTTCAGATGGGAAAGGGTTCCCAGGGTGGCGGACCCGGTCAGGGGACACCGACAGCCAAGACGATCGTGACGATCGAGGGGCCGGTGGAGGCGGTGAGCCTCGGCATTGCCCAGGGGAGTCCATCCATCGTGGTCAACGGGACCCAGATCGTGCTCGGACCCTACTCCTATATTGACGCCATGGGGTTCGCCATCGAAGCCGGAGACCAGGTGCGGGTAGAGGCGTTCGCTTCGCTGCTGTACAACGACCTGCTGGTGGCGGTCAGCGTCGAGAATCTCACCAGGGGGACCTCGATCCAGCTCCGCGACGAATTCGGCCGGCCGCTGTGGTGGAGTGCCCGCGGCGGGCGTGCCGGACGGATGGGATCATCCGACCGCCCGGGTCCGTGCGGGGGAGCGCCGAACGTCGCCGCGGCCCAGGAGTTCACTGGCACGGTAGCAGAGGTTTCGGCGGGCTTGGGCCGGCGGCATCCCGAGATCTCCCTGACCGACGGGACTGTTTTTGCTGCCGGTCCCTACCGGTTGTGGGCCGAGAGCGAGTTCTCCCTGGCAGCCGGAGACGCGGTCACCATCGTGGCCTTCCCCTGCTCGTTGCAGGACGGAAAATGGGTGGTGATGAGCATCGCGAAGCCGGCAACCGGCGAGGAACTGATCCTGCGTGACGACACCGGGATCCCGGTGCGGGGCTCCGGCTGGCGGTCCGGTGATTGTCCGGCAGCCGCCGACAGGCCATAATCCGGTCCGGCCCGCCGAGGCGGGCCGGACCGGGAAGAGCCGGTGTCCGCACTCACCGGCTCTTCCGGCCGGCGAGGCGGAGCGGGCCCGTCCCCCGTGCCGGCGGCGGGACGAGCGGCTCCGCCTCATCCATGTTCTTGCGGGAGATTCATGAAAACCCGAACGTCCTCGCCGCGACTCCCCGGGACCCGGCTCCTGGTGGTCGTCACCGGGCTGATGACCGTGGCCCTGGCGGCGGTCACCCTCCACACGGTGTTGACCCTGTCCGACCTGCGCCGGCAGTATCTGGAGAGCCAGGCGGTTGAGGCAGCCCAGTCGCTGAGCCGTGCGGTCAGAGGGCCGGGGAGGTTCTCCAACCTTGCGGGTTGGCGGGCGGTGTTCGAGGAGGCCTTCGAGGCGGAGGGGACGAAGCTTCGTTATCTGGCCTTGGCCGACGGCAGCGGCAGACTGCTAGTCAGGGTCGGCCGTATTCCCACCGATGCTGAGACGGTGGACGAACTGCTCGCCGAGGAGGTCTGGTTCCATCGCATGGAGCTGGCTCCCGGGCGGGGCGGTCCCCGCTGGGCGGACGGCGGAGGGCCCTCTGCTGCCGTTCTGGTGGTCGGCGTTGATGCCGCCTCTGGCGAATTTATTGAACGTCAGGCGCTGGTGCACGTGGTGGTCACCGCGGTGGCTGTCGTGGTGCTATGGACCCTGGCGTTCTACCTGCTCCGGGCCCAGGCCCGGCTGGTGGAGGCGAAGCTCAGAGAGGAGTCGGAGCGCCATCTGGCTGATCTGGGGCGGATGTCGGCCACCCTGGCGCATGAGATCCGCAACCCGCTGGGGGCGATGAAGGGGCTCAGCCAGGTGATTCGCGAGGGATTGCCGCCGGATCACCCAGCCCAGGCGCTCATCGAGACGGTGGTCTCCGAAGCGGGCCGGTTGGAGAAACTGGTGGCCGATCTGCTCTCCTTCGCCCGTCCGCGTCCTCCCCGGTTGTCCGAGGTTGATCTGGTGAAGCTGGCCCGACAGGTGGGAGAGTTGGCGGCCCACGAGGCGCACAGACATGGGCAGACGCTGGTCCTGGACCTGCCCTCCCAGCCGGTGCAGGTGGTCACCGATCCCGACGGCGTGCGCCAGGTCCTGCTCAACGGCTTGCGAAACGCCTTCGAGGCCGGCCCCCCGCAAGGGGAGGTGGAATTGGCGCTGGGTTCCGGCAACGATCGAGGCACTGCCTGGATCGAGGTTCGCGATCGTGGAAAAGGGCTCGAAGGGGCGCAGCCGGAGGATCTGTTCCAGCCTTTTCGGACGACCAAACTGCGGGAAGGAACCGGCTTGGGGCTGGCGGTGTGCCGACGCATCGTGGAGGGGCTGGGGGGACGGGTCACGCTCTCCGACCGGGAGGGCGGAGGAGCAGTCTTCCGTGTGGAGCTGGGACAGGGTTGGCTGCGGGAGGATCGGCGGCGATGAGCGCTGTACGCCATACCATCCTGGTGGTGGACGACGAGCCGGCTCAGCGGCAGTTCCTGCGCGCGGTGCTGGAGCGGGAATACCAGGTTTCATCGGCGGCAAGCGGTGAAGAGGCGCGCAAACTGCTGCAGAACCGGGGCTTCGATCTGGTGATCAGCGACCAGCGGATGCCCGGGATGTCCGGTCTGGAGCTGTTGGCGTGGATCCGCGAACACCAGCCGGAGGTCCCGGTGGTGCTGCTGACCGCGTTCGGCTCCATCGATTCGGCGGTGGAGGCGATGAAGCTGGGGGCTGAGGACTATCTGACCAAGCCGGTGGAGAGTCCGGACCAGCTGCGTTTGGTGGTGGCGCGGTGCCTCGAACGGAAGCGGCTGAAGGCGCAGAGGGCCCTGAGCTGGGTCGAGAAGGAGGCGGAATTTCCCGCCGACGTGGTGGCGGAGAGCCCCGCGATGCGGCAGGTCCTGACCTTGGCGGAACAGGTGGCCCGCCAGCCGACCACTGTGCTGATCACCGGTGAGTCCGGCACCGGCAAGGAGGTGGTCGCCCGCCATATCCACCGCCGCAGCCCTCGGGCCGAAGCCCCTTTTGTAGCGGTGAACTGTGCGGCACTGACAGAGAGTCTGCTGGAGTCGGAACTGTTCGGCCACGAAAAGGGAGCGTTTACGGGAGCCGTACAGAGTCGTCCGGGGCGGTTCGAGCTGGCGCATGGTGGGACCCTGTTCCTGGACGAGGTGGGTGAAACGAGTCTCGCCCTGCAGACCAAGCTGCTGCGGGTCCTCCAGGAGCAGCAGTTCGAGCGGGTCGGCGGCACCCGGACCCTGGCGGTGGACGTTCGGGTGGTGGCGGCGACCAACCGCGACCTGCGACAGGCGATCGCCGAACGGACTTTTCGGGAGGACCTGTTCTACCGTCTGAACGTGTTCCCGATCCACCTTCCCCCGCTGCGGGAGCGGCGGGAGGACATTCTGCCGCTGGCGGAGCAGTTTCTGCGCCGGTTGGCCGCCCGGATGGGGCAGCCGCCGCGCGTGCTGAGCGACGAAGCCAGAGCCGCGCTGCTTGCCTATGATTGGCCCGGGAATGTGCGCGAGCTGCAGAACGCGATGGAAAGGGCGCTGATCGTGGCCTCGGGAGAGAGCATCCGCCCGGAGGACCTGCCGGTGGCGGCGGGACGGTTCGTGCCGCCTACTCCCCGCCCCTCGTTGGCGGAAATCGAGAAGCAGGCCATCCTGCAGACCCTGGAGCGGTGCGGCGGCGACCGCCGGCGAACGGCGGAGGCGCTGGGGATCAGTCTGCGGACGCTCCAGTACCGGCTGAAAGAGTACGGGCTGGTCGGACGGGGGACCAGGCAGACGGGAGAAAGGGGTTCAAGCGCTCCCTGACGTCGGGCCGGCAGCATCCCCTGGGACCAGAAACGGCGGTCCGGGAGGGGGAAGCAGGCTGAAAGCGTGCGACAACGTCAGCTTCCCTGCCGGGATGCCGGCGGCGGGCGCCGTCCCGGCAAGACGGTCCCCAGGCGCCGGCCTACTGCTCGTCGGCGGACGGCCCGTAGACCGCGGGGACAGGGATGTTGTTGAGCCGCAGGTAGACCGTCAACTGACCCCGGTGGTGCACCAGGTGGTTCAGGATCATCGACCTCAGCACCACCCCTCGGGGCAACGCGAAGAAGGTCAGGCCGCCGCTTCGCAGAGTCCAGGTCTGCATCAGTTTTTCGTCGGGGTAGCCTCTCAAGGCTTCCAGCGCTTTCTTCAGGTTGGACTCAAACCGATCCAGCAGCTCCGCATTGGCCGCCGCAGTCCAGGGCTTGTAGTCGGCCGGCATCTCCAGCTCGTCTTGATGGAGCGTGGGGAGCACCCAACCTGGGATCTCCGCCAGATGAGAGGCCAGCATCCCCATCGACATCGAACGTTCATGCGGCTTCCAGGCCAGCTTGTCGTCGGGTACCCGGGACAGGGCTTTACGTAGAGACTTGGCTTCATGTTCGAGTTCCATTGCCAAACCGTCGGTCATTCGCATGGTCATCCTCCGTGCGGGCAGGAAAAGACAAGGCGTGAAACTCCGCCCATTCTACCATCAAGTGCCCGCCGCCCGGCGGTGCTAACATCTGCAGCCTGAGCCTCTGATGGAACTGCTACAAGCCCTCCTGCCGATTGGAGATCTGAAGCGGCTGCGCCGGGACCAGTTGGCGGTGGTCTTGCTGCTGGTGGGCTACTTCGTGCTCTCCATGACGTCGGTGAGCATGGTGAAGGCTCTCCAGAACGCCGTGTATCTGGGGAAGGTGGGCTTCGACTGGCGTCTGCCGACCCTGTACCTGGGGATCGCGCTGCTCTCCGGACCGCTGGTGCTGATGTACCGGTGGCTGGCCGGGATCGTCTCCCATCTGCTGATCACCAGCCTGACGATTCTGTTTTTGGCGGCCGGCCTCGGCGTGTTCTGGCTGGCACTGGGTTCTTCCGGAGGCTGGGCGTATCAAGCCTTTTACATCTGGGGGGCGATCTTCAGCGTCCTGCTGCCCACCCAGGGCTGGATCTTCGCTTACCACCTGTTCAGCGCGAGGGTTGCCAAGCGGGTGTTTGTCCTGCTGGGAACCGGCGGAGTCCTGGGCGGGGTGTTCGGCGGCTATTACACGGCTTTGACTGCGGAGACGCTCGGCTCCGAACTGCTCTTCCTGCATGTGCTGGGACTGCTCGCGTTGCTGCAGGCGATCCTGTGCGCTGTCTTCTGGGTCACCCGCGGCGTGGCGGCGCCCGCCCGCAAAGAGAGTGGAGCCAATCCCTCCGGCGAGCGGGTGCAGACGGTCAAGACGGTCCTGCGCACCCGACATCTCAAATACCTCGCCGCATTGATCCTGTTGACGGGTCTGGCCAGCACCATGGTGGACCTCCTTTACAAGTGGTCGCTCAGCAACCGTTTCCCAGGATCGGAAGCAGAGATCACCGAGTTCTTCGGAGGACTGCTGGGAACCACCTACCTGATGTCGGCGGTGGTCCAGGTGGCGGCGACCGGGGTCATTCTGAGGCGGTTCGGGCTGGGGGTGGGTCTGGTCGTGCTGCCGCTGGGACTGGTCTTCGGGTCGCTCGGAATCCTGGCCACGGCTGCTTTCTGGGCGGTGGTAGTGGCCAAAGCCCTGGATGGGTCTTTGCGCTCGTCGGTGGAGCAAACGTCGGTGGAGCTGCTGTATGTGCCCCTCTCGGATCTCCAGAGCATTCCACTCAAGAGCTTCATGGAACTGGTGATGTTGCGGCTGGGCGACGGCGTCGGCGCGGCGCTGTTTTTGCTGTTGGTAGCTTTCACCCCGGATCCGGTGCGGCTGGTGGGCGGCGTGCTGCTGGCAGTTTGTGGCGTGTGGCTGTGGGTGACGCGCGGGATCGCCGAGGAGTACGTCCAGATGCTGCGACGCAGCCTCGAGTACGGATCCAAGGCGGTACGCAGGGCCCTCGCGCTGGACGAGGCCGTAGCGGAAAGCACCCTGCTGGCGGCTCTGACCAGCACGAACATCCGGAAGATCCAGTTCGCACTGAATCACCTTCGCCAGCAGGAAAGCGAGCTGGAGCTTGGGGATATCACGTCGACCGATCTGGCAGGGGAAGTGCTCTCGATGGACGCCTCCAGTCTTTACCGGACGAGAAAGACCGCTCCCCGTTGGGTCCGTGTAGTGGAAGCCCTCACGGTCCACCCCGAACCCGAGGTGGCGGCGGCGGCATTGGATGTTGCCATCGGGCAGGGGCTTCCCGGGTACTTGCGTCGCCTGCGGCAGGATCTGCGGGGAGAGGACCTGCCGCAACCGCGGGATCTGCTTTACCTGGCCGACTATGCGGATGATCCAGGAAGTCTGCTGAACCCCGCCGTGGTCCAGCACTGGTGCAGCAAGGCTGAGCCTCGGCAGGCCGTCCTGCTGACCCGTTTGCTGGGCGCATGGAAGAACCTTGTGTTTCTTCCCATTCTGCGGGCCTGGACCGCGCACCAGGACGTGGAGGTGCGGAGGTCCGCCATCCAGGCTCTGGGGAGTTACGGACAGCAGGAGGATCTGTCTCTGCTGTTCGGCTTTCTCAACACCAACTGGAGTCGTGCCGCTGCCCGCCGGGCGCTGGCCCAATACGGTGAGGTGGTGGTCAACCACCTCATGGCCATCCTCCGGGATCCCCGGGCCGACATCTCACTGAAGCGGGAAATTCCAGCCATCCTCGCGCAGATCGACACCAGCTCGGCCCGAGGTGTGCTGGTGGCCGCACTCTACACCCACGACTCCGGGGTCGCCTACCGGGCGCTGCGTGCCCTCAACCGGATTCGCAGTCAGGAAGACCTGTCGTACAACCAGGAATCCTTTATGCCCCTGCTGCAGATCTGGGCGCGGGAATACTACGGCCTGCTCAATCTCGATTTGCTTCTGCAGACCCGGCAGGGTCCCGCCTCGCGGTTGCTGCAGAAAGTGGTCAAGGAACGCCTGGACTGGAGCATCGAGAAGATTTTCCGCGGACTGGACCTCTTCCTGCCGCTCGGGGACGCTTACTTTTCCTATCTCGGCTTTACCAGCTCACGCCAGGATCTTCGGGACAATGCGGTCGAACTGATCGATTCCCGGATCCGAGGCGAGCTTCGCCAGACCCTGCTGCCGATCTTTGCGGAGTTTCACCCGTTCGATGTGGTGCGCAAGGGCCGGGAGATCTTCAAGCTCCCCGCCGAGCGCGACTCCGCCCTCTCCGAGCTCTTCTTCCATGGCGACCCGTGGCTGAAGTGCTGTACTATCGCCGCTGTCCTCGAAGAGAAGCTGGCGGTTCTGAAGCCCCGGGTGGTTCAGGCCTGTGAGGACATTCATCCCATGGTCCGTGAGACCGCCCGCTGGGCGCTGGAACGCTGGGATCAGGGGGAAGCGACGGCAGGGTAGGGAAGTCCCACCATGTTGACGGTGATCGAAAAGGTTCTGCTGCTGCAGGACTTCGAACTTTTTCGCCACGCCAGTTCGGAGCACCTTGCCCAACTGGCCGCCGTGGCCAAGGTGATCGACGTCGAGAAAGGCTCCATCCTGTTTCGCAAAGGTGAAACCGCCCGCAACCTGCTCCTCCTGCTGGAGGGTGCGGTGGCCTTGGAGGACGGCGATCCCCAGCAGGCGCCGGTGGAAGCTCGCGATGCCCTGGACTGCTGGTCTTTTTTCGCCCAGAGTCCCCACCGGTACACGGCGCGTACGGCCGGCTCGTGCCGTCTGTTGAGCGTCTCACTGGACGACATGGTGGATCTGTTGACCTCGGAGGCCGAGTTCTGTTGGGCTCTGATGCGCCAGCTTGCGGTGCGGGCGCGGGGGGACTCCGGTTCCCCCTCCTGAGCTCCCGGTGCCATGTGCGGTGACGATGGCGGGGCAACTGGAAAGACGGACCGAGGCACTGCGCCGGACGATGCTTTTTGAAGCGGTGCCGGTCTCGGATCTGGTCCGTCTGGCGGATCGTTGCCGGGAGGTCGCGGTTCCCGCCGGCAGCGTGCTTTTCCTGGCCGGGGATCCACCGGCTGCGCTTTACGTCGTCGTTTCAGGCCGAACCCGGGCCGTCCGCCAGAGCCCGGGGGGCAGGGAGCAGATCATCCATGAGGACGGTCCAGGTTCGACCTTTCCCGAAGTTGCGGTGTTCGACGGCGGTCCCTATCCGTCCACCGTGGTGGCGGTGGAGGATTCCCGGCTGCTGGCGATTCCGCGGGAAGAAGTGATCGAGTTTTGCCGGCGTCATCCGGAGGTGGCGCTGGCGGCTCTCCGCCTGCTGAGCCGGCGGTTGCGGAAGGCGGCCGGCATGGTGGAAGGACTGGGTTTGCGGGACGTCAGCCAGCGCCTGTGCGAATACCTGTTGCGGGAGGCCGGGGTCCCGGTGGGATCGGTTTCCACTGCCGGCGTGCAGCCGGGGCGAAGAGCCCGCCGGCCGGAGCCGGTACGGTTGGTCCTGGCTCACTCCAACCAGGAGATCGCCGACCTGATCGGCAGTGTCCGGGAGGTGGTGTCACGGACCTTTAGCCGCTTGCAGCACCTCGGCTGGATCGCCCGGCGGGGAAGACAAATCGACCTGCTTGACCTCGAAGCCCTGCGCCGTCACGCCAACGTCCCTGCCGACGACGCAAGCTGAGCGCAGGGTCCGCGGAGGTGACAGGCTCGGACCCCTGTCCTACACTTCCAGCCATGAGGGTCAGGCTGACCAGCCTGTACGAGGACCTCCGACACAGCCTCATCGCCCTGCGTCGGGACCCCACGGCAGTGGTGAAGTCGCGGCAACAGGTGGAGGAGGCACTCCGTAACGGCGGCGTCTACTACGGGATCAATACCGGCTTCGGCGCTTTGGCCCGCACCCGGATCGACGACTCCGAGCTGCTTCGCCTGCAGCGCAACCTGATCCTCAGTCACGCGGTGGGCGTCGGGGAGCCGGTTCCCATGGAGATTACCCGACTGATGCTCCAGCTCAAGATCCATGCGCTGGGACTGGGGTACTCCGGGATTTCGCTGAGGACGTTTCGGGCGCTGCTCGATCTGGCGGAACACGATTTGATCCCGGTTGTGCCCACCCGGGGCAGCGTCGGGGCTTCGGGCGACTTGGCCCCGCTGGCTCACCTGTCCCTGCCGTTGCTGGGTTTGGGCACGTTCTGGGACGAGCACGGCCGGCCGGCCCTCCCCGCGGCGGAGGGGTTGCGAAGGTTCGGTCTGGCGCCCGTGGAACTTCAGCCCAAGGACGGCCTGTCCCTGATCAACGGGACCCAGTTCATGGCGGCCTACGGAGCCTGGGTACTGGAGAAGTCCCGCCGGCTGGTGCGCGCTGCCGACATCATTGCGGCCATGAGCCTGGAGGCGCTGCAGGGATCGGTCAAGCCCTTCGACCCCCGGGTCCAGGCGGTCAGACGCCATCGCGGCCAAGCCGAGACCGCCGAGAACGTGCGCCTGCTGCTGCGGGACAGCGAAATTCTGGAGTCGCACCGCGACTGCGGGAAAATCCAGGACCCGTATTGTCTTCGCTGCGTGCCCCAGGTCCACGGCGCCAGCCGCGACGCCCTCGGCTACGCCGCCGAGGTGGTGGAGACCGAAATCAATTCCGCCACCGACAATCCGCTGGTATTCCCCGAGGGCGACATTCTCAGCGGTGGCAACTTCCACGGCCAGCCGCTGGCGATCGCCTACGACCTGGCGGCGATCGCGCTGGCCGAGCTGGCCGGAATTTCCGAACGGCGCACCTATCTGCTGCTGGGCGGGCACGACGGACTGCCGTCGCTGCTGATGCGGGAGACCGGCGTCAATTCGGGTTTCATGATTCCCCAGTACACCGCGGCGGCTCTGGTGTCCGAGAACAAGATCCTGTGCCACCCGGCGTCGGTGGACTCGATCCCCACCAGCCTTGGGCAGGAGGACCACCAGAGCATGGGGTCCATCGCCGCCCTGAAGCTTTACCAGGTCTACCAGAATGTTGAAAAGGTCCTGGCCATCGAACTGCTTACCGCCGCACAGGCGCTGGACTTTCGGCGTCCGCTGAGACCGGGAAGGGGGGTCGAGCGTGCGCATGAGTTCACCCGCAATGCCATTCCGCATCGCGACCAGGACACCTGTTTCCAGGACGACCTGCGGCAGGCCTGGCGCCTGGTTCGTGAACCAGGCCTGGTGGAGGCTGCGGAAGAGATCCGGGGGGAGCTGCGCTGATGCCGGTGCTGAAGAACATCGGCAGCCTGGTGACCGGACGGGCCGGCGACGGTGAACCGCTGGAGAGGTTGTCGGGGGCTGCGCTGTTCTGGAAGGGTGACCGGATCGAGTGGGTGGGGAGCGAAGACAGTCTGCCACCATTGCCGCCCGGTGAGTCCACTTACGACGCTCGCGGTGGGATGGTCATCCCTGGACTCATCGACTGTCACACCCATCTGGCCTTCGCCGGCTGGCGGCCCGACGAATTCGAGGCGCGGATCGGCGGCCGGTCGTATCTGGAGATCGCCGAGTCCGGGGGCGGGATCCTGCGGACGGTCGAGGCCACCCGCCGGGCCTCCCGCGACGAGCTGGTGGAGAAGTGCCTTGGGCACCTGCGCCGGATGGCGGAATCCGGTGTGGTGGCGGTGGAGGCCAAGAGCGGGTACGGCCTGGATGTGGAGAACGAGCTGAAACTGCTGGAAGTCTACCGGGAACTGAACCGGCTTCAGCGGGTAAGAATCATCCCCACCTTGCTGGCGGCGCACGTCGTACCCCCCGAATTCGAGAACCGGCGCACCGACTATGTCCGGATGGTATGCAACGAACTCATCCCGGAGGTGGCGGCGCGGGGTCTCGCCCGGTTCTGTGACGTCTTCGTGGAGGTAGGCGCCTTCACCGTCGAGGATGCCCGGGAGATTCTCGCCTGTGGCTGGCGCTACGGCCTGCGGCCGAAACTGCACGCGGATCAGTTGTCGGCCGGAGGCGGTGCAGAGCTGGCTGCGGAGATGGGTGCTGTTTCGGCGGACCACCTGGAGCATGCCGGCGATGAGGGCCTGCAACAACTGGCGGAGAAGGGCGTGGTGGCGGTTCTGCTCCCTGTGGCCGAGCTGTATCTCGGCCGCGCTCCCGCCTCCGCCCGGCGGTTGTTGGAGCGGGGTCTGACCGTGGCGGTGGCAACCGACTTCAATCCCGGGACCGCCCCGACTTACAGTTTGCCGCTGGCGCTGCTGCTGGCCTGTACGCTGGGACGTCTCACCCCCGCCGAAGCGCTGGCGGGTGTGACTCGGGCGGCGGCTCGGGCGGTGGGGGAGGAGGAAGCTTCGGGAACGCTGGAACCGGGCAAGCGGGCGGACTTTGTTCTCTTGGAAGCGGAGAGTCCGGCCCAGTGGATCTCCCACTTCGGCGGTCCGGGGCCGGTGGAGGTGTGGATCGGCGGACGACCGACGCTGGGTGGCGGGGAAGAAGCGCATGGATTCTGAAGATCTCCAGCCCTGTGTGGTGGCGGTGCCGGATACCGCAGCGGATGACCCCCGGGTCGGCCACCTGCTGGCCTCCGCCGCAAAGGCCGAGCCGCCGCTGGCGGCGATCGTGGGTTTTCCCTGCGACATCGGGGTCGCCCGCAACCGCGGCCGTCCGGGGGCTGCGGCGGCTCCCGCGGAGATCCGGCACCATCTGTACCGTCTGACCCCGGACGCGGCGCGCCCCGAGGACTCGGTGGCACTGTTGCGGCGTACTCTCGACCTGGGCGACGTACGGCTCGAGGGGCTGGACCTGGAGAGCGCCCAGCAGCGGCTGGGGAAGGTGATTGGCCCGCTGCTGAGGCAAGGAACGCGGGTGATCGTGTTGGGCGGCGGACACGAGACGACTTACGGACATTTTCTCGGCTACGTGATGTCCGGCCGGCCCGCTGAAGAGTTCAGTCTGGAGGTCCTCAACTGGGACGCCCATGCCGACGTGCGCCCAACGGTAGGGGGGCAAGGGCATTCCGGATCACCTTTCCGCCAGATTCTCGAACATCCCTGGGGACCTGCAGTTCGCTACACGGTGGCCGGCCTTCTCGACCACTGCAACGCCAGGGAGCACGTCCTGTGGGCCGAGGCCAGGGGCGGTGTTCTGCGACGGCCGCAGGTAACCCGTACCGCGGTTGAGAGACTGTACCGCCGGCTGAGCGCGCCGCTGCTGGTGAGCTTCGACCTGGACGCCGTGGACGGGGCCGCGGCGCCGGGGGTCAGTGCGCCAAGCTGCGGTGGGATCGATGTCTCCACCTGGCTGTGGGCGGCGTGGCAGGCGGGACGGTGCCCCTGGACCCGCTCCGTGGACGTGGTCGAGCTGAATCCGCACTTCGATCGGGACGGTCAAACCGCACGGCTGGCGGCGTTGACAGTGTGGACCTACCTTTCAGGCTTGGCGGAGCTGTTCTCCGTCCAGGGCCGGCAGTGATGACCTGGTCAGCCGGATGACGCGCATCGCAAGCTGACCACCAGCACTCGGATCAGTCGGAACGGCGGCCGCCGGCGGCGAAGTCGTGTATGTTAGGCCCATGCGAGCCATCATCGTCGAGCAAACGGGTGGACCTGAGGTGCTCAGACCTGCAGAGCGGCCGGTACCGGAACCGGCGGCCGGAGAGGTCCTGATCCGCATCCACGTCGCCGGCGTCAACTACATCGACACCTATCACCGTCGCGGCCTGTACCCGCTGCCGCTGCCGTTCACGCCGGGTATCGAAGGGGCCGGCGGGGTGGCGGCGCTGGGCGAAGGGGTGGACCGCTTCCGGGTGGGCGACCGGGTCGTTTTCTGTCTGGGTATGGGAGGCTATGCGGAGTACGCTGCCGTCCCCGCCTGGAAGGTGGCGCCGCTGCCGCCGGAGGTAACCGAGGAGGCGGGTGTCACCGCCATGTGCCAGGGTTTGACCGCCCATTACCTGACCACCGACACTTTCCCTTTGCAGCCGGGTCAATGGGCGTTGGTCCATGCCGCGGCGGGGGGCGTGGGATTGCTGCTGGTCCAGATGTGCCGCCGGTTGGGAGCGCACGTGATCGGCACCGTCTCGACCGAGGCCAAGGCGGAGCTGGCCCGCGGGGCCGGAGCTGATGTCGTGGTGCTGTATCCCCGGGAAAACTTCGTTGAGCGGGTCAAGGAGGTGACCGGCGGCAAAGGAGTGGACGTGGTCTACGAATCGGTCGGGCGCGACACGTTCCAGGGGAGCCTGGACTGCCTGCGGGTGCGCGGCATGCTGGTACTGTTCGGCCAGTCCAGCGGCCCGGTTCCCCCAATGGACCCCCAGATCCTGAACCAGAAGGGTTCGCTGTTTCTTACCCGGCCCAGCCTCGGGCATTACGTCCGGGACCAGATCGAGTTCTCGTGGCGGGCGGGCGCAGTTTTCGACATGATCCGCGACGGTTCCCTGAGGGTCACCATCGGGGAACGGTTGCCTCTGGCCGAGGCGGCAACGGCACACCGGAAGCTGGAAAGCCGGCAGACGGTGGGGAAGGTCCTGCTGCTGCCATGACTTTACGGCTGCTGGGAGTGCTGGTCGCCGGATGCCTGCTGACCGTGCAGGGGCGGGCGGGGGAGGTTCAGGAGCCTGTCTCCCCCGATGGCCCCCGCCGCATCGCAGTCACTTTCGACAAGCTTCCCTTCATGGAGCCCTTGGGATACTGGACGCCACGCGAAGTGAGCAATCTGGTGCTCCGGGCGCTGGAAGCGGAACAGATCCGGGCGGTAGGGTTCGTGGTCGAGGACAAGGTGGAGTCCCGACCGGATTCCTACGTAGTCCTGCAGGACTGGGTGGCGAAGGGACACGGCCTGGGGAACAACACCTCGACTTACCTCGACCTGAACGAAGTGGAATGGAGAGATTTCGTCGAGCAGATCGCCGACGGGCAGAAACATATCCGCCAGGCGACGCGGATGACGAAAATGCCTCTGTATTTCCGATTCCCCATGCTTCACGAAGGCAACACTCAGTCGAAGAAGGCCGAGGTCGCCAAACGTCTGCGCCGCAACGATTTCATCATCGTGCCGGCCACCGTGCTGATTGCGGACTACGAGTTCAACCATGTCTTCGTCCGTGTGGCGGACGACGCGGACCGGACAGCCCGTCTGCTCGAGATCTTCCTGCGGGTGCTGGAGGAGAGTGTGGACTACGCCGAGAAGCAGTCGGAGCTGGTCTTCGGCCGGCAGATTCCCCAGATTCTGCGGCTGCACCTCTGCGCTGCCACCGCCCGTTTTCTTTCGCCGGCGCTGGGACGCTTGAAGCAGCGGGGTTACAGCTTCGTCTCGGTGGATGAAGCGCTGGCGGATCCGGCGTATGCCGAAGAAGAGAGCTACGTGGGCCCGCTGGGGCTGAGTTTCATCGATCGGGTGGCCGCCACTCGTGGACTGCCTTACCGGGAAGACCAGGGAGAGGTCCGGCGCAGCGAACTGGCGAACCAGCTCGACTGATCCTCGATGGTCGCTGGCTCTTCGGCGGGCCGACGATCAGTAGAAAACCTGATCGGGCCCCCGCTCGGCGATCAGCTTCCGGAAGTGTGCGACCAACAGCTCCTTGCGCTGCAGCAGAGCCTTGCGTTCAGGTTCCCGCAGCAGTTCGCCGCAGCAACCTTCCAGTTGTTCGCCGCTCAGCGCCTGGAGATTCGTCCACAGATCCCGAGGGCAGTATTGGAGACGTTCGGAGCTGTGCAGGCGCGCCCAGCGACGGAACGCCTGGGTGTGATCGATGAGCCAGATGTCCCATTCAGGGTCGATCAGCACGTTGCCTTGATGGCGGTCCACGTTTGCCAGCAGGTTGTCGAATATGTGCATGGCCAGCATCTGGCTCATCCAGTACCATTCGTCCGGAGGCTGACGGCCCTCGCGCCGGCGGGTTTTCTCCATGGCGGCGCCCTCGACCCAGGCCTGCAGGGAGCCTTCCTTCCCCCCGATGGTGCGGATGATCGTAGGAGGAACCAGACGCAAGCCCAAGATGCGGCTCAGCGCGTAGGCTGCCGCCTCGAAGCGGTAGTCGTCCCGGTGGTTGCGGGAAAAGTTGGCATCGAGGGGATCCGGTAGATACCGGTCCAGTTTGACGGTGCGAAAGGCCGCGTGCATGCGCCGCCCGTCCAGTTCCAGAGTCAGCTTGCGGGTCCGGTTGATGCCTTCGCTGACCGGTTCGTCGCCGACCACCTGAGCCTGAGCCAGGAACCTCAACACGTCCCGGTCCTCAAGGAAGGGGAGCGGCCGGCCGTGGATGTCGCGCCAAAGGTTTCGGAGGGCCAGGGAAGGAGCCGCCGGCCAGTCGTCCGGCGGTTTCGCCAACGACGGCTGGCTGTAAAGGCAAGCCAGACTGATCAGCATCGCGGCCACAGACCCGCTCCACCCGCTCCTGCCTCGTGGCTCCATGATCCTGTCACACGCCGGAATGCGGCTGAAGTTCCCTCCCAGCGGCGGTAATTCGCCGCCGCAGGCCTTGCGCCGGCCCTTTTTGAGGGAATAATGGGCAATCGGGAGGAGAAGAAATGAAGCAGGAGCTGTTCGAAGCGATCCTCCGGGGCGACCGCAACGCGGTCACCGTCTTGGTGTCGGCCGGCCTGGAGGGCGGCGGAGACCTCGAGGAACTGCTGAACGGAACGATGGTGCCGGCGATGCGCGAGATGGGCCGGCGTTTCTCCAGTGGGGAGGCCTATGTTCCGGATATGCTGATCGCCGCTAGGGCCATGCAGGCGGGTCTGGATCTGTTGGCGCCCCATCTCGCCGGCTCCGGGCATCGGGCCGCCGGACATGTTTGCATCGGCACCGTAAAAGGCGACCTGCACGACATCGGGAAGAACCTGGTGGCGATGATGTTGAAGGGGGCCGGCTACGAGGTGACGGATCTGGGCGTCGATTGCGACGTCGCCCGGTTCCAGCGTGGAGTCGAAGGCGGGGCGCGGGCCGTCCTGTGCAGTGCTCTGCTGACCACCACCATGCCTTACATGCAGCAGGTGGTGGAACACTTCCGCAATCGTCCGGAGATTTCGGTGATTATTGGGGGTGCTCCGGTGACTCGGGATTACGCCGTGCAGATTGGAGCCCACGGCTACGGCGCCGACGCCAACGAGGCAGTCAAGACAGTGGACGCCCTGTTCGGCCGCAGCGTCTGAGGCGCGCTCGCACCGGTCCCCGGATCTCCAAACGTTCCCCCGCCGACCGGGTCAGAACAACCCCTGAAATCAGTGAATCTGTGGCCTGGCAGAAAGCCCCGCTGCAAAGGCCTGCACGATCGGTGCTACTTGTAGACCGGCAGGTTAAAGAACGGCGCAAAGGCAGCCAGGACCGCGGTGACGCAAGCTCCCCGATCCGCCAGCACCTCGCGTCCCAGCAAACCCCACAGTCCGGCCCGCAGGGGGAGGCCCGTTTCTTCCGCAATCCGGTCCATGACGATCCCCAGGTCGATCCCCCGGTCGATGACCGGGTCGGCGATTTTGGGCGGAATCTGAATCCCTCCGCTGCAGCCGAATCCGCTGCGGTGTCCATCCGTTACATAGGCCCAGGTCTCCAGAAACACCAGCCGGCGGGGACCCTGCGAGGAGGTGAGATGAAAGCCGGTCTGGAAGCCCACAAAGTAGTCAGCCTCGGTACGTTCCCGCCGGAATTGCAGAATCAAGCTTTCAGCCCGCTCCCGAGCACCGCGCATCAGGTCTTCCAGCGACAGTGCCAGCGAGGGTACGCCACCCCGGACGTCGTACTGGAAGAACTGGGGCTGGTCGTTAGCCCCCGGCGGCCCCGGGAGACTGCGCGAGAACTTCGGCCAGGCTTCCTTGACGGCTTCCATCTCCTGAACGGAACCGGCGATCGCCACCTTCATGGCGTGCATTTTAGGGACGAAGTCTGACCTGATACTCAGCGGCCGGCTTCGAGATCCTTCAGGGCCTGCCGGACCCGGGGAATGACCTCCCGATAATGGGAGGGATCGGCCTTTTCCAGGAAGGTCCGGAAATGCCGGATCGCATCTTGCCGATTCCCGCCCATGTGGGCGAGCAGGCCGAGGTTCATGTGGGGTTCCACCAGGTTGGGGTCCCCGTCCAGAGCCTTCTCGAATTCCACTCGGGCCAGATCGGGCCGCCCCGCCTGTATGTGGAGGACGCCCTGGAGATTGTGAGCCTGCCCATGCCGCGGGTTCTGCGCCAGGATCGCCTGGATGGCGGAGGCGGCCTCGGCGGGCTGACCTGACTGCAGGTATGCATTGGCCAGATTGGCCAGATTGTCGAGGTTGCGGGGGTTGATCTCGCTGGAGCGGCGCATGGCCTCGATCCCGCGCTCCAGATTCCCCAGACGTACCGAGACCTCTCCCAGTTCGGCCCAGGTCCGGTCGGAATCGGCACCCGCGGCAATGGCCGACTCGTAAACTCCCAGCGCAGCGGCGAAGTCGCCGACCTCCTGGAGACACAATCCGAGGTGCTGGTAGATCAAGGGGTTGCCGGGATCCTGGGGGAGGAGCCGGCGGAGCACCGGAATCGCCTTCCGAAACTCACCGGCGTTCATGAGATCGGTGGCCTGATCCAGTCCCTGCAGCACCGGTACCCGGTCCTTGGGATCCGGCCCGGAGAGGTCGGCGATGATCTCGCGGGAAGCGCCGGCGCTGGCGTACCCCAGGGACTGGAGTTCCTGGAGGGTCTGCTCGTCCACGGGACGGTATTCGATGGGGCGGCGCGCAGCCGGCGGCCCGTCCACCACCCACACCTGCTTCTGCAGCCGGTCGGCCTCTGCGGGATGGCGTGACAGCACGTTTCGGCTCTCGGCGGGGTCCGCCTGCAGGTCGAACAGTTCAGGCCGGGGGGCCACGATCAGTTTCCATCGGTCGGTCCTCATCCCCCGCAACTCGGACCACCGCATCTGGGTTTTCGGGTACAGCGTCTCCATGTACGCATAGTGAGTGCGGACCGGATGGCCGTCCCGCAGCAGCGACAGCAGGCTGGTTCCGTTGAGCTGCGGCGGTGCGCTGAGGCCCAGAAAGTCCAGGATGGTGGGAGCCACGTCGATCGAGCGCACCTGCTGTCCAACGACCTGCCCGGCCCTGAGGCCCGGACCGGCGACGATCAGGGGGACCCGCATGGTGACGTCGTAGAGGAAAACGCCGTGGGTCATCTCACCGTGCTCACCCAGGCTCTCACCGTGATCGGACATGACGATCACCAGGCTTGCCTGATCACGCCCCGCGGCCTTCAGCCCGGCCAGCAGGCGCCCGATCTGGGTGTCCGTGTATTCGACTTCTCCACCGTAGGCATCGCCGCCGCGATAGGGCTCGGGCGGATCGTAAGGAAAGTGGGGATCGTAGACATGAACCCAGAGGAAGATCCGCTCCTGCGCCTGCAAGGTGCCGAGCCACTGGAGGGCCCGCCCCACCACTACTTCCGCCCTGACCTCGGCCACCACGCCCGGCAGTTTCTCCTCCTCGCCCCCGCCGGCCATCTCGTCGTTGTAGACCTCGAAACCACGGTTCAGGCCATAGCGCCGGTTGAGGACCGCGGCGCCTACAAAGGCCGCGGTCCTGAGTCCTGCGGCCCGGAGCTGCTCGGCCAGTGTCGGCGTTCCCGGGTCCAGGATGAAAGCGCCCATATCCCGCAGACCGTGGGTCTGGGGATAAGTTCCCGTGAGGATGCAGGCGTGGGAGGGGGTGGTGAGGGGTACCTGGACGATGGCGTGCTCAAAACGGGTCCCGCGGGCAGCAAGCGCATCCAGCTCCGGGGTGCGAACCGATTGGCGCCCGTAGCAGCCAAGGTAGTCGGCTCTCAGGGTGTCGATGGTGACCAGGACGACGTCGTGTTGGATGGGTGGTTTGTCGCCGCCGGTTTGCCGCTCGGGAGCGGTCGTACAGGCGGAGGCGCATCCCAGCCAGAGGGCGGCGGCCAGGAATAGCTGAGGCCTCAGGTCCAGCATGCAGGGGAATTGTAGCCCGAAACGGGGGGCGGGGAGCCCGGGCCCGGTTGCCTGAGATCCGGATCCCCAGGGCTCGCACTGGCCGCCCGAGTGGCGCGGATCACGCAGGTAGCTCGGTTCGGCGGCTCGATGAAGAGGGTTCGGGTGCGAGCCCGGCGTAAGATAGGGAGCATGCGCAGGCATGGATGGAAAGCGGCGGTGGTGCCGGCTTTGATGGCGGCTGCCGGTGTCCAGGCCCAGGTTGCACGTGGTTTCGTAGCCAAGGAGCTGGAATTGGAGGGCGTGACCTACCGCTACCAGGTGTACGTCCCGGAAACCTGGTCGCCGTTGCAGGAGTGGCCGGTGATTCTGTTTCTGCACGGAGCCGGTGAGCGGGGGACTGATGGGATCCGACAGACCGAAGTGGGTTTGGGTCCCGCGATCCGCCGCAACCCTGACGCCTTTCCAGCCCTGGTGGTGATGCCTCAGTGTCGGCGCGGAGTCTGGTGGAACGATCCCCGAATGGAAGCCCTGGCTCTGGAGACGCTCGACCGCACCATGACCGAATATCGGGGCGATCCCGACCGCGTATACCTCACCGGGCTGTCGATGGGCGGCTATGGAACTTTCCATCTCGCCGCCCGCCATCCGGAGCGCTTCGCCGCCCTGGTGTCGGTCTGTGGAGGCGTGGTTCCGCCTCAGCGGTTGCGGGAAGGCGGGCCGGCGCCGGGTGAAGATCCCTATCGCACGATGGCCGGCAGGATCGGCGGGGTTCCGGTCTGGTTGTTTCACGGGGACCGGGACTACACGGTACCGGTTTCGGAATCCCGGAACCTGTACAGGGCGCTGCAGGAGGCGGGGGTTCCGGTGAAGTACACCGAATATCCGGGCGTCGGTCATAATTGCTGGGATCGGGCATACGCGGAGCCGGGGTTTGCCACCTGGCTGCTGGAGAAACGGAAGCGCTGAGGCCGGGCATCGGGGCCCGACCGGCGTCCCGTTGCCGTCGCCAGTGTTGCGGTGGGACAATTCAGGCAGGGCAGACCATGGGCATCCTCGAAGCTTTGAAGAATGTCTTCACGGCGGAGGAGGTCGAAGTCCCCGGTCTGTCGGAAGATCCCTTCGTGCGCGGACGGCTGCGGCGACTGCAGATCGTCGCCCGCGGGAAGTTTACAACCCTCTACCGGTTCGAATCTCGAGGGCGGGTCTACGCCCTGAAGACGATTTCCGGGATTCACCACCGGGACACGCTCACCAGCCTGGCGGAGAAGGGGCCGGTGCTGGAATCCCTGGGTTACCCCGCGATCTACAGCATCAACCTCGAGTACGAATACTACATCATGGAGTGGGTCCGGGGGCGTCCGGTTTTCGACGGACTCATCCGTTACCGCCACAAGCGGCCCCGTGGCCAGCTCCGCGAGATGGCACTGCGGACGCTGCTCCAGACCGCTGCGGCCCTGCATCGCCGGGGCTGGCTGCTGAACGATCTGAGCTGGCGGAACTTCGTGGTGACCCGAGGACGGATCCGTCCGGTGGATCCGGACCGCATCCGTTCGGTACTGGAGGAAGCCCGGTATCTGACGGATCTGGAAGGGCGGGACATCTACACGACTCCGCTCTTCCTGTCGCTGGCTCAGTGCCTGAACCGGGTCCCTTCGCCGGCTGACGAGATGCAGGGGATCGCCTTGATGATCGATTGTCTCTACAACCGGGACTATCTGATCGGGGATTACCTGGAAGCCCGGGGTCTGGAGTTCAGCCGGCGCAACCAGGCACTGATGCTGTCCAGCGGATTCTATCCTGTGTCCCGCCAGAAGAAGCTGCCGCCGCCTTTGCGGGAACCGATCACCCGAATTCTGGCGCAGCAGGACCGTTCCATAACGGCCGCGGATCTGCTCGCGCGGCTGGACGGTTACCTGTAAGGTCAGGCAAACCTGTCCGCCTGCCTGCACATCCCGCGCTCCGCGGCTCCGCAGGGACAGGACGGTTCCGGGGGCCTGCCCGCCGCAGCCTGGACCGCGAAGCTCGAGATCTGCTGTTCAAGCTCCCGACTGCGGCACTCGGGACACTCCAGCTCGTCCGAGGCTCGGAAAACAATCCGCTCGAAGCGGGAGCCGCAGCGGGCACAACGATACTCGTAGATGGGCATACCCCATGATTCTAATGGAGGCGACCCCTTCCGGGAAACGCCGCGTGGCTCCAACGCAGGAATTCGGAGCCTGAAGGGCGCTGTGCTATAAAGTGCCGCCATGGAGGACGGCCGAATTCAGGTCCTGCTGATCCTGGCGGCCTTTCTTTTCGTCTTCCTCAACGCTTTCTTCGTCGCCGCGGAGTTCGCCATCGTCAAGATCCGGGCCACCCGGATCGAGGAACTGATCAAGCAGGGGCGCCGTCGGGCCCGGGCGGCCCAGCGGCTGGTTTCCAGCCTGGATGAATACCTCTCGGCGACGCAACTTGGGATCACGCTGGCCAGTCTCGCCCTGGGCTGGATCGGCGAGCCGGCATTCGCCGAGCTGTTCGCCCCACTGTTCGTTTCCACCGGTTTTTTGGAGCCGATCCTGGCCCATACGCTGGCGTTTGCCGCCGCGTTCCTGCTGATTACCTTTCTGCATATCGTGCTGGGGGAACTGGCGCCGAAGTCTCTGGCCATCCAGTTGCCTGAGCCGACGGTCATGGCGGTGGCTTCTCCGCTGATCCTGTTTTACCGAGTCTCCTATCCGTTCATCTGGGCGCTGAACGGTACCGCCAACGTCTTCCTCCGCCTGATCGGCATCCGTCCCGCCTCGGAGCAGGAGAGCGCCCATTCGGAGGAAGAGCTGAGGCTGATCCTTGCCCATTCGTCGCAAAAGGGTGTGCTGGAAGAAGACGAGCGGCGGATGCTGGAACGGGTTTTCGATTTTGGAGACCGCTCGGTCCGGCAGGTCATGGTGCCGGCGGGCGAAGTCAGCTACCTCGATGTCAGGGACCCAGTCGAGGAGAATCTGCGCGTCGCCCTGAGCCAGGGCCACACCCGATACCCTCTCTGCGACGGTGGGCTCGACCATGTGATCGGCATCATCCATGTCAAGGACCTGTTTTGGCGCCACCGCGAGCTGGGTCCCGATTTCGATCTCAAATCGATAGCACGGCCGGTCCAGTTCGTTCCGGAGAGCAAGCTGCTGAAGGCCCTGCTTTCGGAGCTGCGCCGGGCGAGGACCCACCTGGCGGTGGTGGTGGACGAGTTTGGGTCCACGGTGGGGGTGGTGACGCTGGAGGACATCCTTGAAGAGCTGGTGGGCGAGATCCAGGACGAATTCGACGGCGAAGCGCCCCCGCCCATGATCCAACCGAAAGGGGAGAACGTGTGGCTCGTCAACGGGCGCACTCTTCTGGAAGAAATCGAGAGCGAGTTCGGAATCCGGCTGGACGACGAGGAAAACGACACCATCGCCGGACACGTCATGATGATTCTGGGCCGCACCGCCCGGGTAGGTGACGAAGTCACCGTGGGCGGCCGCTTCCGCGTACGGGTGACGGGGATGCGGCAGCTCCAGATCACGCACCTGGAGTTCTCCGAGATCGAGCCTCCTGGAATCCCGCTGGAGAGTGGTTGAGCCCCGTCAGGACCGACGGTCGGCGGCGACCTCGGGGCGGCGCTGAGGGTCGACTTCGGGTGATCGAACGGCCGGTCGAGGGTTGATCGGCCGGCGAAATGCGCGCAAGCTGGAACCGCTGAGGTTTCAGGAAGGGACGCCTCATGAACAGCAGAGCTGGATTTTTCTTGGTCTGGACCGGCCTGTGGCTCGGCACGGTGAACAGCCAGCCGGCGAGTCCGGCGCCGCCGAGAACGGGGGAAGAACCGGTGGCCCGGGTGCGGGCGGAAGCGGTCCTGCTGGATCTGGTGGTTCGGGACAGGGAAGGCCGCCCGGTGCGCGACCTTCGCCCAGAGGAGATTGAGATTCTCGACAGCAACGAACCGCAGACCATCATCAGCTTCGAATTCCACGGCGAATCCGGGATCGAGGTGGTGCCTGTGGCGGACGGCCGGGCGGCTGGAGGCCCGGTCCGCCTGGAAAGCACGCTGGCCCCGGATGCCACGTTGCGGATGGCCAACCTGGTGACCTTCGTCTTCGACAACCTGAGCGTGGAGTCCGCAGGTCTGGCGCGACGGGCGGCAGAGTCGTTCATCGACCGCCACTCCGGACCGAACACCTGGATGGCGGTCTTCAATGTCGCCCGCAGGCTGATCGTGTTGCAGGAATTCACGCAGGACCGCGAACGGCTGAAGACCGCACTGGTGGAGGCGACTTCGCAGTCTCCGATCCAGTACTACCAGAAGTCGGATGAGATCTACGCGAAGATGCAGGAGGCCAGCCGCCTGACCGAGCAGGCAGCCGCCGCTGCGGCTTCGGGCGGCCCGGGCGCGGCAGCTTCGGGCCCGCTGCTGGCTCAGGCCAAGTTCGCCGAACTGATCGTCAACATGCTGCAGCTGACACGGACCCTCGATCAGGAGTCGCAGGGACGCTCCTCCCTGTACGGGTTGCTTTCCCTGGTCCAGGGGCAGGGGGCTCTGGAGGGACGAAAAACCCTGATCTACTTCTCCGAAGGCCTGCGGGTGGTGCCCGCAGTGGAAGCGCTTTTCAACACGGTGATCGGGGAGGCGAACCGCAAGAATGTAAGCATCTACGCCGTCGATGCCCGCGGTCTGACCTCTTCCGGCCAGATGGATCAGGCGCGGGAGATGCTGGAAGGAGCCGTCGATGCCAGCCGCCGGCAGCAGCAGGCGGGGTCGCGTCCGGTGACCCGTGAACAGGCCATGCTGGCCGACCGTCAGGAGGAAATCGGACGCCAGAACCCGCAAGCGGGTCTGAACGATCTGGCTGTTTCCACCGGCGGAATGTTGATTGCCAACACCAACGACTTCGCCCCCGGCATGGCCAGGATTTCCGAAGATATCTACGCCCATTACGAGCTGGCCTACAGCCCGCGCAATCTGGTGTACGACGGAACCTTTCGGCCCATCCTGGTCAGGGTCAACCGGCCCGGTGTTACGGTCCAGACCCGGAACGGATACTTTGCGCTGCCGGTGACAGGAGGGGCGGCACTGTTGCCGTTCGAACGCAACATGCTCTCGGTGTTGGCGGCGCCGACTTTGCCTTCGGACCTGCGGCTGCGGTCCGGAATCCTGCGGTTCGATCCCGCCGGCAGCCGGATCGTCCACACGCTGATCCTGGAGGTGCCGCTGGCCGACCTGGCGTTTCGGGAAGACAGGAAGGAAAAGCAGTACCAGGCTGACTTCGCCCTGTTGGCGCTGATCAAGGACCAACAGGGCAAGGTGGTGGAGAAGCTGAGCCAGAGCTATCCGGTGCGGGGTCCCTTGAAGAACCTGGAGGCGGTACGCCGGGGCGACATCGTGTTCTTGCGACGACTGGAGTTGGCCCCGGGAACCTACACCCTGGAATCTGTGGCCCACGACCAAGGTGCTTCGCGCTTTTCGGCGCAGCGTACCGAGTTCGGAGTTCCTGCCCCTGGTGGGGGGGTGCGCCTGAGTACTGTGGTGGTGGTGAAACGGGCGGAGGAGGTGCCGGAGGACCAGGTGTCGGCCGATGACCCGCTCTGTTTCCAGAACACGAAAATCGTCCCCAGCCTGGGCGAGCCGGTGGTGAAGACCGATGACAACAAGCTGGTGCTGTTCATGACCATTTACCCGGATCCATCGCTGCCGTACGAGCCGAGACTGGGACTGGAGTTCAGCCATCAGGGCAAGGTGCTGGGAGCGACCCAGCCGCAGCTTCCGGACCGGGATGCGCGGGGCAGGATTCCCTTCTTCATTACTTTTCCCATGAAACTTTTCCCTCCGGGTGAGCACCGCGTCCGGGCGGTGGTGGTGCAGGGGAACACCAGCGACGAGTCCGTGGCTGAGTTTACGGTGACCGGCCCCTGAGGGGATTAGCAGCAGAGTCGGCGTGTGGCCGAGGTTTAGAGGCTCGGCGGGGGAGCCGATCAGCCCGGCTGCTCCTGTTCCTGCAGGGCTGAAAAATGACAGCCAACCTGTTGGACGTTCGACGAAAATTTGTTGCTTTCCTCAAAAATGCGGTGTATATATCGCCGTATATATCGCCCGGAATCGGGACACGCGGTCCAGGTGTGTCTACGTTCGGCCGGTGTCTCCGCTGTGTTCCTGGCGTTTCGTCGTGTGGGATGGGTTTCAGCAACAGTAGGAGGGAAGAATGAAACCAAAAA